>Ga0208459_1000244_pt1 | contig 69785 bp, 60 predicted proteins | sample AD_UKC087_MetaG_FD_184433 | JGI IMG/M metagenome (GOLD analysis project Ga0208459, IMG submission 184433) | Active sludge microbial communities of municipal wastewater-treating anaerobic digesters from USA - AD_UKC087_MetaG (SPAdes) (version 2) | ecosystem: Engineered > Bioreactor > Anaerobic >... | reverse complement strand
ATCCGGTGCTGGTGCGGCCTTCCTACGTGCTGGGCGGGCGTTCCATGGAAATCGTGTACGATGAAGAAACGCTGAAGTCCTTCATGGAAAAAGCGCTGCTGGTCTCGCCGGAACACCCCATCCTGATTGACAAGTTTCTGGAGGACGCTGTGGAAATTGACGTGGATGCCGTTAGCGACGGCGAGACCACGGTGGTGGCCGGGATCATGGAGCATATCGAGGAGGCGGGCATTCATTCCGGTGACAGCGCCTGCATCCTGCCTCCGCTGACCATTTCCAACGATATGTTAGACCTGATCCGGAAACAAACCACCATGCTGGCGCAGGAATTAAATGTTGTCGGTCTGATGAATATTCAATATGCCGTCAAAGACGGGAAACTTTATGTGTTGGAAGTTAATCCCCGCGCTTCGCGGACGGTTCCTTTTGTCAGTAAAGCCATCGGTGTGCCGCTGGCGAAACTGGCCACAAAAGTCATGCTGGGCAAATCGTTGAAAGATCTGGTATTCACGGAAGCGCCCCGGCCAAAACATATTTCCGTTAAAGAAGCTGTCTTTCCGTTCAACCGGTTTCCGGATGTGGATGTTTTGCTCGGGCCGGAAATGAAATCCACCGGCGAAGTCATGGGGATCGATCAGTCTTTCGGCCTGGCTTTTGCCAAATCGCAAATGGCGGCGGGATTTAAAATGCCGCAGGACGGCACTGTATTTATCAGTGTCAATGATGAGCACAAAGATAAAATGGTGACGGTTGCCGGAGCTTTTCAGAAAATGGGTTTCAAGATCCTGGCGACCAAAGGCACCGCCCTGTATCTGCTGGAGCACGGCATTGGCGCCGGCGTTGTTCTCAAATTAAGTGAAGGACGGCCGAATATCGTGGACTATATTAAAAACGGCGACGTCAAGATAGTGATTAATACAAGTATCGGAAGAAAATCGTCCCGGGATGCTTATCACATCAGACGCGGCGCTCTTATTTATAATATTCTTTATACCACGACCGTCGCCGGCGCGCGCGCCCTGGCTGAAGCGACCGCCGCCATCAAAGGAAAAAACTGGCAGGTTTGTTCCCTGCAGGAATATCAAACAGGTTAGGAAGAAAAATATATGTTATCCTTATTTGAAGAACAACCGGACGAATCATGCCGTCCCCGGGAAGAATGCGGTGTTTTTGCCATCTATGATCATGACGAAGCTTCCCGCGTGGCGTTTTACGGTCTTTTCGCCCTGCAGCATCGCGGTCAGGAATCGGCCGGCATCATCAGTGCCGACGGATGTCAGGTCTGGGAACACAAAGGCATGGGACTGGCCGTCGAAGTCTTCAAGGAGGAGACGTTGAAGAAACTTCCCGGCAGGCTGGCCATCGGCCACGTGCGGTATTCCACGACGGGATCTTCCAATATTTCCAATGCCCAGCCGTTTCTGGTTCATTTCGCCGATGAATATTATGCGCTGGCCCACAACGGCAATATTGTCAATGCGCATAAACTACGCAAGGAACTGGAAGACAAGGGGTCGATTTTTCAAACCACCATGGACAGCGAAATTGTTGTCCATCTGATGGCGCACCATTTGAAAAAGGGATTGGAAAAAGCCCTGGCGGAAGCGCTGTCGCGCCTGGAGGGAGCCTATTGTTTTATTATGCTGACCAAGGATAAAATCATTGCTGCGCGCGACCCGCGCGGCTTCCGGCCCTTGGCGCTGGGAAAACTCAACGGCAGCTGGGTGGTCGCTTCGGAAACCTGCGCGTTTGATCTGGTCGGCGCGCAGTATGTGCGCGATGTTGAAGCCGGCGAAATTTTAATTATTGATCAAAAAGGCGTTAAAAGCATCAACCCTTTCCCGGCGGTTAAGCACTGCCACTGTATTTTTGAACTGATTTATTTCGCCCGTCCCGACAGTCAGGTTTTCCGCCAGAATGTTTATCTATGTCGCAAGCGTCTGGGCCATGAGCTGGCGCGCGAATACAAACCGGACGTGGATATTGTCATGCCCTTTCCCGATTCGGGCGTTTACGCCGCTCTGGGCTACGCGGAAGAGAGCGGGCACGTTTTTGAAATGGGCATGATTCGCAATCACTATGTCGGACGCACCTTTATTCAGCCGTCGCAGGCCATGCGGGATTTCGGTGTGCGCGTGAAACTCAATCCGGTCAGAGCATTGCTGGAAAATAAAAAAGTGATGATTGTGGAAGATTCCATCATCCGCGGCACGACCAGCCGGAACCGTGTCAAGAATCTGCGCGGCATCGGCATTAAAGAATTGCACATGGCGGTAAGCTGCCCGCCGACCGTTTATCCCTGCCCTTACGGCATTGATTTTTCCTCCAAGGGAGAACTTATCGCCGCGAAAAAAGAAAATGAAAAGGCCATTGCCGACTTTATCGGCCTCGATTCCATCCACTATCTTTCCGTGGAAGGCATGATTCAGGCGACCGGTTTGAACCGGGATTGTTTCTGCCTCGCATGTTTCACCGGAAATTATCCGATCGCACCGCCCGAGACAATCGACAAGTTCTGCCTGGAACTGAAATAATTTCTTCAAGGTCTGCTGTTTTAAAAAATCATTTATCGGTCTGTCCGTTTCATGGTAATCATCAGAAAAATTCCGCAGGGGGCATCAATGAAATCATACAGGAAGGAACTTTGGTTCAATGTTCCTCAACGGAGAGACTTTATCAACATCACGTCGCAGGTGGAAGACTGTCTGAGGCAAAGCGGCATTCAGGAAGGGTTGATCCTGGTGAACGCGATGCACATCACGGCCTCCGTCTTCATCAACGATGACGAATCCGGTCTGCATCAGGATTATGAGGCATGGCTGGAAGACCTTGCTCCGCACGAACCGGTTTCGCGCTATCACCATAACCGGACCGGAGAAGACAATGGCGATGCTCATTTGAAAAGGCAGATTATGGGACGGGAAGTTGTTGTTGCCGTCACCGGCGGCCGTCTTGACTTCGGACCCTGGGAACAGATTTTTTACGGCGAATTTGACGGCAGAAGAAAAAAAAGAGTCCTGGTGAAGATTATCGGCGAATGATTCGAGTGACCGCATTCCGGCGAAACCGAAGGCCTATAGATCCCGGGGATGATATGAAGACGCCTGTTCTCCGTATTATTTAAGCTTATAGCCTTTTTCTCTGAATAATTTCAGACAGGCATCAACGACCTGGTCGTCAAAGAGTACGCCTTTATTCTTCTCGATTTCTTCCAGAGCGGTGTCAATGCCCAGAGACGCGCGATAGGGACGGTGAGACGCCATGGCTTCCACGACATCGGCCACGGCCATAATACGGGCTTCCATAAGAATCTCACCGTTTTTCAGGCGATTCGGATAACCGCTTCCATCCAATCTTTCATGATGCTGCTGAACAATTTCGGCCAGCGGCCAGGGGGAGTCAACATGCTTCAGCATCTCATACCCGCTTTGGGAATGTTCCTTAACCAGAGAAAATTCCAGGTCCGTCAGTTTGGTCGGTTTGGTTAATAGCTCAGCAGGCACCGACAGCTTTCCTATGTCGTGAATGACGCCGGCCATGCGGATTCCTTCGATTTTATCGTCATCGAATCCCATTTCCCTGGCGATGGCACAGGCCAGATCCGCTGAACGGGACTGATGACCTGCGGTATAAGGGTCTCTGGACTCCAGCGCGGACACCAATACCTGAATCGTTGTGCCAACCGCTTTTTTGAGACTGTCAAGAGTCTTGTTGAGTTTTTCCTCGGCCTGTTTGCGTTCCGTAATGTCTCTTGCCTCACACAGAATGGACAGCGGTTTCCCTTGACCGTCCCGTATGAAACTGAACAGGATTTCGCCCCATATCCGATGACCGTCTTTACAAACAAATTCTAATTCCAGCAGTTTGTTGAGAACATATGTTGGCGCTGCCTCCATCGCCCTGGCCATTTCAACGGAAAAGAAATTCATGGCTGTCTTGAAAGATTCCGGAGAAAGAATTTTGTCGAGCTTAAACGCTTTGAGTTCCTCCAGTTTATAGCCCAGCACCTTTTCTACGGATGGGCTGATATACGTCGTGTTTAAATCAAAATCCATCAACCACACTTGATCTTTGGTATGGTCGGCGAGAAGGCGGTATTTTTCTTCGCTTTGTCTGAGCATTTCTCGGCCTTGCATGAGTTCGGTAACGTCCTGGGCGAGTGTTAAAAGATAACGCTCATGATCGATTTCAATAAACCGGGCGGAAAAAAGTACATTGCGGATCTGACCGTTCTTCTGTCTCATCAGGATTTCTATGCCGTTTGCCTCTCCCGCCTGCGTCAATTCGTCTGTTATTTTTTGGCGGTCATGAGCATTGACCCATAAATGGAGATCGAACGTCGATTTGCCGAGCACTTCTTCACGGGAATAACCCGTCCAGCGTATGAATTCCTGATTGATGTCAATAATATTACCCGTTGCCAATTCGGTTACGGCCATGGGGTTGGGAATCAGATTAAAGGTCGAGAAATATTTTCTCTCGGATTTGGAGAGCTTTTCTTCCGCGTTTTTGCGCTCGGTGATGTCTCTGAAGATACCGATCAGGTAATCCTGATTTTCAAAAGTCATCAGCGAAGCGCTGATATCTGCGAAAGAGATGGTTTGATCTTTTTTCAACAGCGGGATGTTTTGTGCTATTGAAATTTTTTTTACCGCCAGCTTGTCAAACAGTTCGTGAATGAGGGGCAATGATTCTTTCGGGTGAATATCGGAAACGCTCAATTGCAGAAGTTCATCCTTGGTATATCCCAGCATCTCGCAGATTTTTTTGTTGGCAGAAAAAAACTTTTTGTCGTTAAAATGCGCGATGATCATTCCGTCTGATGCGAAATCGAATATGGTTCTGAATCTTAACTCGGCTTCTTTCAGAGATGAAAGGCGCTGTTCCAGTTGGCTGTTTAATGCCTGAATCTTCCGGAAGTTTATTTCGTGCAGAAAGGCGTAAAAGATAAAAGCCCACCACATTGGCAGCAAAGCGCCGAGATAATCTTCCAAGGTGTCCAGCCGGGCGGTGATGCCCAGCCATTCCACCGCCAGACATATGCCGTACAGCAATGAAAAGCTCAGCAGTCCCAGCAGTAATAAAACGGTACTGACCGAGAAATCATGATGAGACCTCCGGACCCAACCGGCCATCGCCGCCAGCGCCGTCAGGACATAGATGATATCAAGAATGGACTCCGGATTCATCATGTCTTTTCTCTCTTTTTATCAGGAATCAGCCAGCACCAGAGAGCCAAAAATATCATGCTGAGGGCGTAGCAGACATGCTCAAGCGCATTAAGATAGTCTTCCCAAAAGAAGCCTTCCAGCACGGTCAGCAACCAGCCGGCCGTGCTTAAGCCGTAACTGATGAAAAGCAATTTAAAATAGGGGATCTGTTTCAGCGTGTTGTAATTAAAGAGAAGGAAAATCAGCGTCGCCAGTCCCAGAACGATCATGATGATCTCATTTTCGTGAACCATCCGTCGATTCCTTTTCATGCCTGATGATGCGGATTAAAGAAAAATTGCCCTTACCCTTCTTCTCTGGAATTGCCGGTATATATTGTTATGTCTGTTTAGAGTTTGTGAATTCAATTGACGGGAACTAACTGTTATCTGATTCCAGTATAGAGAACGTTGATCTGTCTGTCAACGGAATATTAGACGAAAACAATGAAGCGTATTGTTTGGCGCCGATTGAAAAATTGCTTTTGAGCAAGCGTTCATTCAACATCGAAGCGGTTATCGCAGAGTTAATCATGGCATCCGGGTTATGGGGTGTTGTCGGAGAAATAAAGCAACGGAAATGCCGAACGCACCGGAAGGACGCGGCTTAATCGGTTCCATCGTATGGCAAAACCCGTTCTTATTCCCGCGCCGAAATTGAATATAGCCGATTCGTTGGTCGTCATGCTGGTTTCCGATGCCCATGAATAGAAGCAGGTAAGGTCTATCAAAGCGGTTGCGACATGAATATTCTTGCCGTCGTAGCAGTTTGCCTGACGCGATTTGCCTTCATCATACAGGCTTTCCAGTTCATCCAGGGTCGGCATCCGCCAGTCGTTATAACCGCCCGCGCGATAATTTTCACAATAAAACTTCGCCGCCGCCGGTGTTATGTCACTTCCGTTGTCTTTCGACGCCCACATCAGATGCGTTTGCTTATCCAAAACCGTTCCGTCTTCATAAGCGATAAACCGTCCGTCGCTGGCAACCACTTTAATGACGGGCTTTGAGACACAAGGTGTTTCCATGGTTGCGCATCCGGATAAAAACATTAATATAACCACGAAAAAAAACATACGGATGTGCATAATTCACCTCTTGCTTCAATGAGACGGTTTTGCAGATTCAGAACACTATGGTTTCTATATCACGATGTCCTTTAAAAATTCAAATGAAAAGCTTGAACGAAAATAGTCAGCCGGCCCTGACGATGAAGCAAAAATTAAAATTCAATATTCCGGGGCGACCATGCCGAGAAGGTGTTTATTGCACTGACGGAGCAATGCTCGTCGGGATTATTGTCACGAAAGGTGGGGAATAGCAAGAATCCGGTGTCACAACCTGTCTGTGTTAGCTCTGCTGCCGACGTTGTAGACAAAACCTTGCTTGTTGATATCGGGCAGTTCTGGGATTGTCATAACGATGCCGGCTGATTTATTTTTTGCCTGCGGTTTCGTTTAACCATGAATCTTTGATGGGATTGCTTTTAATCCACTTTCTTGCAAGGTCGATGTCGGCGAATCTTTCCACGGGCACGCCGGCATTTTTTAATGCAATCGCGAAGGATGTTTTTTCCTGAAGGTCCACTACGGCGGTTTTAACCCTCTGAATAAAGAAATCGCGCTTCCTGGCATAATGATAAATGGTTGTCGATTCGATGTGTTCCTCAAAGGGACGGATATCAATAATGACTTCTTTTGCGTCATTGGTTTCCAGGATGGCGTCCATTTCATATATCATCTTTTCCAATGCATTGCCGATGGCGGTTCCTGTTATTACCAGTTCAAGAATTCCGTCATATGCAAATAATGAGATTTGGTAAGGTGTGCTATTCTCCATTTTCAGTTCCTCGTGTACGTTTAGCAGCCCATGAAGATATTGGAAACAACTTCGCTTCGTCCTTCGTAAAAAATATACAACAAGTTCAACGGAAGCTCAATATAATGATTGTTCCCGGACAGAAAACCGCTGAAATCGACATCCTGCCGCTCAGTCAAAATGCCCTGAAGGTCTTGAAGAAGCGGCGGCGCAATCGTTTGTCGGGATTTGATCGGGTGTTTCCGAATCAAAACGGGTCCAGGATCATTGAGCGCAATCTGTTTCCGGTGTTTGATGCGGCGCTGAACAGTGCTGAAATTGAAAAATTCCGTATCCATTTGAAAAGCCGTTTAGCACAATTTTCCAAAAAAGAAGGGGCGCAATCTCCGTTAAGAGTTGCAACCCCTTGATTTTACTGGTGGGTCAGGGCAGAATTGAACTGCCGACACTCGGATTTTCAGGGCGAAAAAGTCAACAATATCAATGCCTTGTATTTAGGTCTGATTTCCCGTAAATTCTTTAAAACATTCGAGAAAGATGATTCCATTTAATGCTTTTTGCTTTCGTTATATTTCTTCTTTTTCTTATAATTCTATCACAATTTTATCACAGTATAGACTAAGAGATAAATGTGAAAAACGAGGAGTTAAGTTTTGGTTAAAGGCGGGCGTGGCAAAAAATGAAAATTTTTTGAGTCAAATGCTTTTTTGAAATTAATTTGTTTAATTGATTATTTTATTGACTTATGATTTTCAGTGCGTATAGTGACAACAAGATTTTCAAATACTTAATATTAATCATATAATTTAAGAACCAGTCTTTTAAAAAAGGTTAGCAATGATTCTGCTATTCGTTGACGAAACCAGTGATGCAAAATTTAAAGATTATTTTGGTTTGTCTATTGCCGTCATTAATTCAAGCTTTTATCAAACATTAAAATCTCAATTTCACAAAACACTTAAAGATGCTGGTTGGGATGAAGGAATTGAATTTAAAGGTTCTTGTCTATTCTCTGCAACCACAGGTTGCAAAGATGTTCCCATCGACAAACGAATTCAAATCGCATCCTCGTTATTGGATTTAAACAAATCAAAAATAAATTCAAGAATCAAGTTTGCCTATTTTCATAAAAAAAGTGATAACCATAAACGTGATTATCTCCTATATTTGCCTAAGTTACTGGAGAAAATCATACCGCAGGCTCAAAAAGCAGGAGGCAAAGATGTTATTGCTGTCTATTGTGATCGGAGAACAGACTTAACAACCTCTGAAATTCGCAGCGCTTTACAACCTGTCTTGGAAAAACGTAGATACACTCTTTTGGAGAATGTGGTAATGACCGATTCAGATTTCAATACTATCGGAGTTCTTTATGCTGATATAGTTGGTTATCTATCAGCAAGAATTGACACGATATCAAACGACTTAGAACTCTTTGCAAATATTTCACCGGCAGAGTTGGCAAATAATGGCAAGATTAAAAAACTTCAGTCATCACAAACATTGATAAATGCCATAAAGTCGTTGAAGGCATATACTGTGAAAAACTGAAGACGGAAAATAAGGAAGTAATTTTTTTTCATGAAACTGACGGATAATGAGAAACGTGAGATTTTGAAGCTGATTGAGGCCCAAAAGCCGCTGCCGGACAAGTACCGGTTTTTGTTGTTTGATGACAAGCGCGAAGTCGAGCTGGTATGGAACGGGAAGACCAACGAGGTGACCAATATTGTTTTGCCGTTTCAGGTCATCGAACAGATTGATGAGCCGCGGGCGGAAACGAAAAGAAAGCACGACGACGTGCTTTTTGATTATGCAGGTATTACGGTTGACAACCGAGGCAGACAGTTAAAAGGATGGACCAACAAACTCATCTGGGGTGACAACAAGCTTATTCTTTCATCGTTGAAAAACGGGCCGATTCGGGAAGAAATCGAAAAACAGGGTGGCATCAAGCTGATTTATATCGATCCGCCATTTGATGTGGGCGCGGATTTCAGCACAACAATTGCAATTGGCGAGGAATTGTTTGTAAAAGCGCCGACTGTATTGGAAGAACTTGCTTATCGTGACACTTGGGGTAAGGGTGCGGACAGCTTTATTGCGATGCTCTATGAGCGTCTTATGCTGATGCGTGATCTGTTAACAGAAGATGGGAGTATATATGTACATTGTGATTGGCACGCAAATAACTATATCCGGTGCATACTAGATGAAGTATTTGGAAAACCAAATTTTGTGAATGAAATTATTTGGTACTACTATAATAAATTACACGATAGCAGAAAACATCTATTACCACGCGCACATGATACGATTTACCGCTACACGAAAAAAGAAGACGAACAAATTCATCATGCCCTTAAAGAAGCGCGTGAAAAACCAGTTGTTAAATTAAAATACCATAAAGTTAATGGTCAAATTCAGAATATCATAGGTGATGATGGAAAAGCTGTGACCTATGTTAGTAATGAAAAAACAATTGATGACGTATGGCGCATAAGGTGTCTTCAACCAGCAAATAAACAAGAGTGGCTTGACTATGACACACAGAAGCCTGAAGACTTTACTGAAAGAATAATTCAAATGTCGTCCAACGAAAACGACATTGTGGCCGACTTCTTCTGCGGTTCCGGCACGACGCTGGCGGTGGCCGAAAAACTGGGGCGCAAATGGATCGGCTCCGATCTGGGCAAGTTCGCCATTCACACAACGCGCAAGCGCATGATCGGCGTACAGCGCGGGCTCAAAGCGGACGGCAAAGACTTCCGGGCGTTTGAAATTCTGAACCTAGGCAAATACGAACGGGCGCACTATATCGGCGTCAACATGAACCTGCGCGAGGAAGAACGCCTGATACAACTTGAACAAAAAGAAAAAGAATTTATCGGCCTGATTCTTAAGGCCTACAAAGCGGAAGGTGTAGAAAATTTCCAATGCTTCCACGGCAAAAAAGCCGGGCGGCTGGTTTCGGTGGGGCCGATCAACCTGCCGGTGACGCGCCTGTACGTGGAAGAGGTTATTTTGGAGTGCCGCGAGAAGCGTATTTCCCGCGTGGACATTCTGGCCTTTGAATTTGAAATGGGCCTGTTCCCCAACATTCAGGAAGAAGCCAAAGCCAAGGGCATTGATCTCGCGCTCAAGTACATCCCGCGCGAAGTTTTCGACAAGCGTGCTGTGGAGAAAAATCAGGTGGTTTTCCACGACGTCTCTTACATTGAAGTCAAGCCGCTGGTGAAAGCAGGCAAGAAAGGCACGCTTCCTTCCATTGCCGTGGAACTGACGGATTTTTCCGTTTACTATTCGCAAGACAGCGTGGATAACGCGGCGCAAACGCTCAAGGATGGCAAGAATAAAATCGTCGTCGAACAGGGCAAGATCATCAAGGTCTCCAAAGACAAAAACGGAATCGTCACCCGCGAGGTACTGACGAAAAAATGGACGGACTGGATTGATTACTGGAGCGTGGATTTTGATTTTGAAAGCAAGCGCGAGATCGTGCGCGTGCGCGACGAAGCCACCGGTGAGATGGAAGAGAAGTGGACGGGCGATTTTATTTTTGAAAACGAGTGGCAATCCTTCCGCACAAAGAAAGACCGTTCGCTGGAATTGCAGACGCCGTATCATGAATGCAGTCCCGGCCGCTACAAAATCGCCGTGAAGGTCGTGGACATCTTCGGCAACGACACGATGAAGATTATTGATGTGGCCGTATAAGTTATACCAGTTTATTTGCAGCAGGTAATGCAAATAGAAAATAATTGCCAAGATATCAATAATTTATACAAAATTTGTTTGCAAATGACAAAAAAACCATAAAATGAGGTGAAGGTTGGCTAAAAGTACATCCGTAGAAGAATTTAGTAAGTGGCTGACACAGGATGAAGGTGAAAATCTTGAATTCAAAACTGCTACAAACCAATTCAGCAGGGACAAAGACTTACCCGATTATTGTGCGGCATTGGCTAATGAGGGTGGCGGCAAACTGATCCTCGGTGTGAACAACGAACGTGCTGTTGTTGGAACAAAAGCTTTCGCCGGCAAGCATAATAGATTATCCAATGAACTTTTGAATAAGCTCGGAATTCGGGTGGATGTTGAAGAGTTATACCATGCACAGACACGTGTGCTTATTTTTCACATACCATCGCGGCCAATTGGTAGCCTTGTGAAATCATCCGGCAAATACAAGTACCCTATGCGGGCTGGCGAATCGCTGGTCGAGATGGATCTCGGAACTATTAAACAAGTCCTGAATGAGACACAGTCGGACTTCACAGCAGAAATTGTGCCGGGTTTGACTTTAGATGATTTAAGTATTCCGGCAATTGAAATTCTAAATAAGAAATGGGCCAAGGAAGCGCAACGAACAGATTACCTAAGCTTCGATGCAGAAAAAACATTGCGTAATTTAGGCTTGAGAACAGACACTGGCATAACTTACACCGCATTACTACTTGTAGGCAAAGCTGAAGCGATAAGAAAACATTTACCGGATGCTGAAATCATATTTGAGTGGCGGCATGATCCGAAACAGACACATTATGATTTTAGAAAAAACTGGCGCGCTGCGTTTGTTGAAATTGATGATGATATTTGGAACACGATCAATGCACGTAATAACGCATTCCATTTCAAGAAGGTTTTTTCCAACGTGAGGTATGGGGCTTTGATGAAAAATCAATTCGAGAAGCCGTTCATAATGCGGTGATGCACCGCGATTACACCTGCAAAAATAGATCAGTATTTATTAAGGCGTCACCAGAAGAATTTAACATTGAGAGTCCCGGTGGATTTCCGCCTGGTATCACGTTAGAAAACATTCTTTATGAACGCGTGTGGCGTAATCGTACACTGGCAGAAGCATTTGAGAAAATTGGATTTGCAGAAAGATCAGGTCAGGGACTGGATGATATTTTTGAGCGGGCTATAAAAGATGGAAAAGGCTTGCCGGATCTTAGTAAAAGCACGAAAGATATAGTCCGTTTATCCATTCCCGCACAAGTCAAGGATAAAGACTTTATTTTATACTTAGAAAGAATTATTAATGAGCGGCAAATACTTCTATCATTTGAAGAAATATATGAACTTGAAAAAATAAGGGAATTCCAGAAAATAGAAAAACCGGAATTTAAAGATAAATTCATCAAGCTTGGTGTCATCGAATCTATAGGTAAAGGAAGAGGTACAAAATATATTCTATCGAACCGTTATTATGAGACCATTGGACAAAGTGGCAAGCACACACGTATTAAAGGTCTAAACAGAGACCAGTTTAAAGAATTAATTTTAAACCATATAAGAGAAGGAAAGCCATCTCGACGAACTGATTTTATGACAGGATTTTCTGAATATAAACCAAAAGATATTTCAAATATTCTACAAGAATTAAAAAGAGAAGATAAAATAATCTTTATTGGTAATCGAACGTGGGTGATCAAAGAATAACACTCTTGAAATATTTAGAAATTTCTAGAAAGTTTAAGAATTTTCTAGATGATTTAAGAAAAATTCTGGAATTTTTTAGGCCTTTCTAGAACTTTTTAGACCATCCTAGACCATTTTTAGACTAGAGCAAATAATAAGATTATTAATATTGAATAGTTACAAGTTTCTAATTAGACTATAAGTTAAGGAATTTAGACCATATGGCCATTCATCCGAGCTTTCCCAAGTCTCCGTATCAGATACTGTCCCCTGAATACCGCTGGTTCCCCGCCGATGAAGTGCTTCGCGAGTCCAGCTATGAAAAATTGTTGCCGCCGCTGGTCCACAAAATACGACAGGATGTCAAAGAGTGGCGGGATACAAATTATGAAGGGGCGACAGGCACCAGCAAGGTGTTGCTTCACTGGTGGTTTCAACGCGAGCATATCATGCCCCAATCGGACGGATCGCTTTTTGATTTCCAGTATTATTTTGCGCAGCGCGAGGCCATAGAAACAATCATTTATCTTTACGAGGTTGTTAAGGTTAAGGATAAATATGACCTGATCCGCTTTGATTCGTCCGGTGCCGTATCCACGGGCATGTTTGATGAAGACTGGTTGAGGCTGGTCATTAAAATGGCTACAGGCAGCGGCAAGACGAAGGTGATGAGTCTGGTCATTGCTTGGTGCTATTTTCATAAACTTTATGAACCGGACTCCAAACTGGCAACCAATTTTCTGGTCATTGCGCCGAATATTATTGTTCTGGATCGCCTGCGCGCCGATTTTGACGGCTTGAAAATATTCTTTAAAGATCCGCTGTTGCCGGATAACGGTTACGAGGGGCAAAACTGGCAGGATGATTTTCAATTAACATTGCATATTCAGGACGAGGTTTCTATTGTTCGGAAAACCGGCAATTTCTTTTTAACGAACATTCATCGTGTTTATGCCGGTAACGATATCGAACCCAGCTTTGATGACGACAATCTGGAAGATTACTTTCTGGGCAAACGGCCGGTTGGCAAAACCAATGATTCCAAGGTTGACCTGGGCGTCATTGTCCGTGAAATTGATGAATTGATTGTCATCAACGACGAGGCGCATCATATTCATGATCCGCGTTTGGCGTGGTTCAAGTCCATCCAGGACATTCACAATCGTCTGAAGCAAAAAGACCATTTCCTGTCCTTGCAGATTGATTTGACAGCGACGCCCAAACATAACAACGGAGCAATATTTGTCCAGACGGTTTGCGATTATCCGTTGGTTGAGGCCATTACGCAAAATGTGGTCAAACGTCCCGTTCTTCCCGATGAAGCAAGCCGTGCCAAACTGGTGGAGCGACAAAGCGCCAGATATACGGAAAAGTATGCCGATTATCTGGCTTTGGGCATGGAGGAGTGGCGAAAAGTTTATGCGGAACATGAAAAAATGGGGAAAAAGGCTGTTCTCTTCGTCATGACCGACGATACCAAGAATTGCGATGATGTGGCTGAATATCTGAAAACAACCTATCCCGAAATTCAAGACGCCATTTTGACTATTCACACCAATAACAATGGCGAAATCTCCGAAGCAGATTCCAAAAAGAGTAAAGAAGAATTGGAAATTTTACGCAAAGCAGCTAATCATATCGACAGTTGGGATAGTCCGCATAAAGTTATTATATCGGTTTTGATGCTGAAAGAAGGTTGGGATGTGCGCAACGTGACAACTATTGTCGGCCTGCGCGCCTACGCCGCCAAAAGCAATATCCTACCCGAGCAAACACTGGGACGGGGCTTACGTAGAATGTACGTCGGCGCTGATGCAACTGAATATGTCAGTGTAGTCGGCACGGATGCTTTTATGGATTTTGTTGAGTCCATCAAAAGCGAAGGTGTTGAGCTGGAAAGAAAACCCATGGGCAGCGGCACCGGCGCCAAAGCGCCGATTATTATTGAAGTGGACCAAGAAAACGACCGGAAGAATATCGAAAAGCTGGATATGGAAATTCCGGTGATGACGCCGCGTGTTTACCGAAATTATAAAAATTTGGAAGAATTGAATCCGGCTAATTTCAATGTTTCCAGGATTGATTACAAACAATTTACCGAAGAAGAAAAACGGGAAATTATTTTCAAGGATATTACCAACGGAGAGACTAATCACATTACCTATCTGGAATCTAATGCCCTGGCCGATTATCGCAGCGTTATCGGGTATTTTACGCAGAGGATTATGAAGGATTTGCACCTGATCAGCGGATATGATGTTTTATATCCGAAGGTTCGGCAATTTATCGCCGATTACCTTTTTAATACGCCGATTGAGATTGATGACCTAAACACGCTGCGCAATTTGTCCGAGCCGGGCGCGGCTCAAACCATTATGGAAACCTTCAAGAAAAAAATTAATAAATTGACGGTGCGGGATAAAGGCAGCGCGGAAATCCGCGATTACATAAAGCTTCGACAGACCAGACCGTTTGTCGCCAAAGAACAGGGTTTCTTGGTCCCTCAAAAAAGTCTTTTCAATAAAATTATTGGCGACAGCAATCTGGAATTGCAATTTGCGTCGGCATTGGAGAAATGGCCGGATGTTGTTTCATACGCGAAAAATTATTATGCGGTGCATTTTAACCTAGACTATGTAAATTCAGAGGGTAACATTTCTAACTATTACCCCGACTTTTTTGTCAAGATTGTCGATCAACGCATGTTCATCGTAGAGACAAAAGGTCTGGAAGATATAGATGTGCCTTTAAAATTGGAACGCTTAAAGAAATGGTGTGCGGATATTAATCAGACACAAAAGAAAATCAAATTTGATTATGTTTTTGTTGAGGAAGAAGATTTTGAGAAATACAAGCCAAATAGCTTCAAAGACTTGGTTGAGAATTTTAGAAAATACAAGGATTTGAAGATTTAATCAGCAATGCACTAAACCCTTCGTAGCAAAAAAGCGAGGGCGAGCGGTGCGGTAGAGACACCGCAAGCTCTCGCGCAAGATTAAGTTAATGAAAAATATAAAATCAGATATGAAGCACGTCAGAAAATGGTCTGAAGGAAAAGATCCGTTCATTGTTGGGATGTCCTTGCTGATTGCCGGTTTTGCGAATGAATATTTAGAGCTGTCAAAAATTCATCGTAAAGGTAAAAGATTAGAAGGTGACATTCATTTACCGAAACTTAAAACATGGAACAATCTTTATCGTAATGACAAAAGAGTCATGAAGGAATTAATGTCTGCGTTTGGGATGGAAAAAATAAGTAAGAGCCAAAAGGAAAGTCTAGAAAACGTATTATTAAAAAACGAGATTCTCAGAAAGAAATTATTCAGAATGATATCAAAATCCGAAGAGGGTCATAGTGAAGAAGAAATAAGAATCCTGGAAGAATTTAAAGAAGAAGTTATACAAAATTTTAAATGTGAAATAGAAGAGAAAGAAAGAGAAATCTTTTTAGAAAAACTGACAAAGCCAGGAATTATATTTGCTATACGTGTGACAATACCGTGCCTTACCTTTTATAAGGTTATGCCGAGTCAACTCATAAGGAAAGCTGAAGGTGGTGACGATGTGGCGTTGGAGCAGTTGATCAGATTAGACAAGTCAGCCATTTTTAATCCGAAAATAAGTGAAATAATACACCAGGCACAAGCTTTAAAACGGCAGGAAAGAATGTCTATGATAAGAAAAGCGTTTATAAGCAAGCCGAAAGCACCATTAAAAATGAGCACGATAAAATTCCAATTAGGGGGACTGATTTCTTTTTTTTCAATATTAACGAACTGCAAACTTTCTGCAAAAGATATAAGAAATATGTATGATGCAATTGCACAGGATATGAATATAGATGCAATTGATCCAGACTTTGGCTCCATGGGTTCGGAAACGTTTGCGAAAAACATTCAAGACTATCGCAATATTTGGCAAAACCTTATTTTAGGTGGAAAAAAAATAATTTAATTTTCTTCCGTTAGTCGATAAAACGACTGTGATAGTTTCCTGAATCATGAACAGGAAATTATCACAGACAGAGCAAGAGAATGCTGATGAAAGAGAATGCGAATGCAATTCTGTTTCATTTCAAAATGAAAACGCCTTTCCGTCTGCCGCCGCCCCGCCGCCGGTTGACGGAAAGGCAGTTAAATTCCTGCCTGATGAAAATAGCTCAAGCCCTGATCGTTCTGCAAGCATGGCGGAGTCTGTAACACGCCATGCGCTAATTTCAGACACAGATAATATAGAATATTTAACCTGTGGAATAGACAGTCTTGATGTGGGTTTTTATGTTTCATGGGGTGACCATTGGAAAGAGCTGCTGTCCCTATTCGATCTTTGCAAAGAAAACGCACAAGGAACAGAAGGGAACCTGATCGAGAGTCCAGGCATCAGGCCTCATATCTTTTTTGCCGGTGGTAAAGCTCCCAATTATCGTTACCATGTGAGATTTCCTGAGTATCATTGTTTTATCGCTATTACGCAAATCGCAAAACAAAGCCCGAATGTTTATGTGTCCTTCACATCTGAAGCTCTTCACTGGGAGCTGTCAGAAAGAGAGCTTATTGAGCTTGTCATCCGGGACATTGAATCATTAGGCGGTTTCGTGGCTGGACACAAACTCAGCCGGTGCGATCTTTATGCGGATTTTAGAATTCCAGGCGGTTTAAGTTTAGACTTCGTAAGAAGTCATAAAGTCGGAAAAGCTCAAAAGACAAATCAATATATGAATGGCGATTTCCTAGAGACTTTTTATGTTGGCGACAAGAATGCGCCGCTTCAACTCCGCCTTTATAATAAATCAGTCAAGATCAAACAAGATGGCAGCGCCGAAAGATGGCTGCTCCTGTGGTTCACCGACGATCCGGAAAATGTTTGGCGAATTGAATTTCAAATAAGACGAACCATTTTAAAAGAATTCAGAATCAACACCATTGGCGATCTGCGCCATCAAAAGGCCGACTTGTGGGAATATTTAACTGGTGAATGGTTTACGCTGCGCTATCCGGACAATCAAAATCAATCCAGACGAACGATTCATCCATTTTGGGAAAAAGTTCAAAGCTGCGTTCAATATTTCGGAGACGAAAACGGATCAAAAAGATTTTACGATAAGAAAAAAGCGCAAACGATCAATTGGCACGTAAAAAGAATTGAAAACTTGCTCATATCCTGCGCGGCCATCAAAAATAATTATGACCCGAAAAGCTGCCTGACGGAAGTGTCTCGTCATCTTCTGTCCTCAGTCAATCCGCATGAATTCAAAGCAAAAGCCCGGAAAAAATCAATAGAACTCGGCATTGAGATCGAAAGCGAAAATGAAAACGTAACGGATTTCGACGATCTTTATAAAAAAATTATTTTAGAAAAACGGGGTGTTTTAAATGAATAGAATGTTCACAAGAAGAACCCCAAACAATCATCACAAGGAATCATTAAGCCCTGATAAAAGGAAAATGATTAATGAAGCAAGTTTGGAAGCACTGAAAAGAGTATATGCAAAATGTTGTGAAGAAGGCATTCCCAAGAATGCCCTAATAGATGCGATTGAAACAGAAATTTTCAGGAAAACATTTAACAAAAACACTATGAAAATTGATCGCATTTATAAATTGGAGAAATTTATTTCAAAGAAAAAAGGATAACCATGAACAGCAACTCAGAACATAAACCGTCGATCACGGAAGAACCTGGCGCGCTGAAAGATGGGTTATGGGATATTCGCGACGTATCCGGCTATCTGAAAGTCAAGATCAAAACCATTTATGCAATGGTTCCGGATATGCCGCATTACCGGATCGGAAAATTAATCCGTTTCCAAAAAACAGAAATTAATGCCTGGCTGGAAAGCAAACGAAAATATGATCATGGTTCCATCAGGAACCCACGAATGATCAGGAAGAAAAATGACAACATAGACGCGCTCATCCGAAAAACCATTGACCAGGTGAAACAGGAAGACTATAATCCGGGTCACGGGAAATCAGACCGGATCAAGGCTCACGGAAAGGAGTCTTAACCATGGGTCTTTATTTAAGGGATTCGGTTTGGTGGATGAGTTTTTCTCACCTGGGAAAACAGGTGAGGCGTTCAACGGAAACAGAAGATAAAAAGTTGGCGCAAAAGATCTTTGACAAAATAAGAGGTGAAATAGCCGAGGGCAAATGGTTTGCAAAGCTGCCGGGTGAAAATTATACGTTCGCGGAGTTGATGGAAAAGTATCTGAAAGAATATTCGGCGGTGAACAAAGCGGCATCGTCCCATATCCGGGATAAAAGCCTCAATGATCACCTGCAAGAAACATTCGGCACGTACTACCTGCCGGAGATCAACTCGAAAATGATTTCAGACTATAAGACAAAGCGACGGCTGGAAGGCGCAGCACCCAGAACCATCAATTATGAATTATCCTTGATGGGGCACGCGTTCAACCTGGCGATTCGGGAATGGGAATTGATCGACAAGAATCCGGCCAGCAAGGTTAAAAAAGAGCGTGTGAGAAATACCATTGAGCGTTGGTTGTCTCTGGAAGAAGAGAAAAGATTGCTTCTGGCATCGCCAGGCTGGCTTCAGGAAATCATTTTATTCGCGATTCATACCGGTTTGCGGCGTGGTGAAATACTGGACTTAAAATTATCACAGGTTGATTTCAATCGTCGAACCTTGATTATTTACGAACAGAAAAACGGTGAAATCGACACGCTGCCGCTCAATCAAAAAGCCATGGGGGTATTGGAAAACAGGAGACGGAATAAATTGCCCGGTTGTGATCTGGCTTTTCCGAGCCAAAGCGGAACAAGAATTCTTGATAGAAATCTGTTTCGGGCTGTTCAAGACGCATTGAAGCGGGCGGAGATTGAAAATTTCCGGTTTCATGATCTGCGTCATACATTTGCAACGCGATTGGTTCAGGCAGGTGTCGGCATGTATGAAGTTCAGAAGTTGGGGCGGTGGAAAACGCCGTCAATGGTCATGCGGTATGCCCATCATAATCCGGAAAGTTTGCGGCCAGCCATCGAAATTATGGATGGATTGGATGAAAATTTTATCACGATTTTATCACAGTGCCCTAAAAAAAGAGGTCACAAACCGGTTTTACGGCTTGCAACCCCTTGATTTTACTGGTGGGTCAGGGCAGAATTGAACTGCCGACACTCGGATTTTCAGTCCGATGCTCTACCGACTGAGCTACCGACCCGGTAGATTAAAATAATGCCACCGTCTATAGAAGAAGAGCCCTTTTGTCAAGGTCTTTTTTGTCATTTCGCCGGATGTTGAAATCCTAATTGTTATTGTTTTCAGGCGGTTTTACATTCTGCGCGCTCGGCGCTGAAGCCGGTTGTTCGGGAATGGACAGCCCGGAACCCGGCGCTTCTTTCTCCCTGATAATGACGACCGTGCCGGCAATTTTGTCATGCCATCCCTGTTTTCGTTGGTCGAAAGCAATCCAGATATATCCCAGACAGAAAACAAAACTTGAAACGAGATAACCAACCGATCGCAGAAACGCGGTGCCGAAAGAAATCTGACCGCCTTCGACGGACACAACCTGCAAACCGAGCAGCATTTTGCCGGGCGTTCGTCCTGTGGAACCATGAAAATAAGTAAAATAGAATATGTTGGTCAGTGTCGAGAAAACCCAAAACCAGAGCGTAAAGGATAACACGAGCGAAGGATCGTTCAATTCGTTTATCCAGACATTACTGCCGCTGGATATCGTTCCCGAGAAAAAAGCTATTCCGGCAATAGACGCCAAAATCATAAAAACAATGCTCACAATAAATCCGTCGATTGTGTATGCAACCAGACGTCGCCAGAAACCGGCGTATGTATAAAAAGCCATGTCATCTCTCCTGTGATTTCTTGCTGAAGATTCCTCTCTCATACTGGATGATGGATATTATGGCCGCCGCCGCCGTTTCCACTTTTAATATTTGCCGGCCCAGACTGACGGAAATAAAACCGGACGCTTTTGCTTCGGCCACTTCGTCTTTTGCAAAACCACCTTCCGGTCCGATAACGATAAAAAAATTTTTGAAAGCGTCATACGCCGCGTTTGTCAAAACGTCTTTGATAGTCTTTTGAGATTCTTCTTCCCAGAAAATTAAATTCAGGGATTTTTCCGAAGGTCGCGCAAGTATATCATTAAAAGATAAAATATTGGATACGTCGGTCATGTAAGCGCTGTGGCTGGACCGCGCGGCTTCGAGAGCAATTTTCTGCCAGCGGGCCTGTTTTGAGACATTTTTATCATCAGCGATATGGCTGACGGACCGCGCGGCATGAAAGGGAATGATCATATCCGCTCCGAGTTCGGCAACGCTTTTCACAATCGTATCCATTTTTTTTGCCTTTGGTATGGCCTGAGCCAGCGTGATGCCGATTTCCCGCGATGAAACCGGAACAATGTTTCCCAGTTCCACCGTAACGGTTTTTGCGGAGAACTCCTTTATTGTCGCCTCGAATTCACGGCCGAATCCGTCAAAGACGTTTATCCGATCGCCCGGTTCGAGGCGCATAACCTTTTTCAGGTATTTCCAATTGTCCTCTCCCAGGTCGCAGGTTTTTTTATTTTCGAGAGAATCCGGACTGTATATTCGGGGAATCGTCAACGCTTGTTTTTCCTTTAAGAGGTTGTGTTTGAAAATGACCGATCGGCAAGGGGCTGTCAACCGACGGATTTCTTTTGGAGCACGTAACACACCCATTCTTTTTCCGTTATCGTCCGGTGCAGTGTAAGAGGCGGCGCGGAAAATTCCTGTTCGATTTTTTGAGCATCCTGTTCAACGATCCCTGAAATGATCATATATCCGTTCGGCAAAAGCAGTTGCGCAAGATGCTCACGAAGGGACAACAGCAGATTGGTGGTAAGGTTGGCAATGATTAAATTGCGCGGTTTATCAATGGCGGCCGCGTTTTTATTCACAGTACGCAATGATGTTTGGACGTTGTTGATTTTTGCGTTTTCAGCCGCGATTTCGACGGCTTTCCTGTCGATATCCAGGCAGATAACATCCTGGGCGCCCATTTTGGCGGCCGTGATGCCTAAGATTCCCGTACCGCAGCCGACATCCAGAACCATCCATTCGTTGATGGATCGGTCATTCATAATGATGTCTTCAAGGGCTTCAATACACATTCTGGTGGAAGCGTGCTGACCCGTGCCGAAAGCCATGCCGGGATCAATCTCAATCACAATATCGCGACTGGACGGCGTATATCTTTCCCATGTCGGTTTGACGACGATGTTGTTGCTTACTCTGACGGGTTTGAAATATTTTTTCCATTGCTCTCCCCAGTCCGGATCGCAGATCGTTTCGGTTATAAATGACGGTTTTTCAAGGTCGGGGAATAGTTCAGCCAGGCTGTCGATATATTTTTGTAACGCCGTCAGTCTCTTTTCACTGCGGCCGTCCTGCGGGAAGTAGGCTTTCAGAATATCTTCCGTGACCGGTTCGGGAAAATCCGAGCCGATCTGTTGCGGAGACAGCGATTCCTGAAAAACACCCTGGACACCCGCTTCGGTCAGAAAATTTCCCAGTGCTTCCATCAGCTCCGGAGGAGCGGATATTTCAATTTTCAGCCATTTTCCCGTTTCTTTTTCCATCATGGGATGTTTTCCTTAATTTTTGATAAATATATATTTTTTTAGATAATATTTCAAGCATCCTGATCACCTTCCGAAAGAAAAACGGTCCTTTTTCCCGGTGATTATATGATTGACAGAAGAAGAAGTTTTTCTTATAAATCAAAAATCGTGATGTCTCTTAAATCGTTCCCTGAAATTTATAAGCTTTTAATCAGTTTTCAACAGTCCGGAGATTAAAGACATGAAAATGAAAATAGCAGTTTTGACAGGTGGCGGTGATTGTCCCGGTTTGAACGGAGCAATCAAATGGGTTACCAAAAGCGCGCTGGACCCCCGCATCGCGGCAAGCCGCGCAATGACGTTTGAAGTTGTCGGTGTTGTTGAAGGTTGGAAGGGCCTGATTGAGGTTGATCCTGATGATGAGAAAAGCCGCTTACGATACCTGAAATCTCTTGACGAAGAAGTTGTCCGCACGTGGGATCGTTACGGCGGGACTAATTTGGGGACCTCGCGGACCAATCCCTTTAATCCGAAAAATGACCGTTCGGCAAAATTGCTGGAAAACATTAAAAAGCTCGGCATAGACGCCATTGTCGCCATCGGCGGGGAAGACACGCTGGGTGTGGCCTACAAGCTGCACAAAATGGGTATAAAAACGGTCGGCATTCCCAAAACAATAGATATGGATCTGGCGGGAACGGAGTATTCTCTCGGGTTTGACACGGCGATCAATATTATTATGGAAGAAATCGACCGTCTTCGAACAACCGCCGGTTCTCACGGCCGTATTTTCGTTGTTGAGACCATGGGACGTCATGCCGGATGGCTGGCACTGCGTGGCGGGGAATGCAGTGGCGCTTACATCATTCTGATACCGGAACATCCGTTTGACATGAATAAAGTCTGTGAACTGTTGCGGGAAAGAAGAGGCAGGGAAATAAACTATTCCATCATCGTGGTTGCCGAGGGAGCCAAATCCGTCGGACAAAAAGAATTTTTGAAAGACAGTCACATTGATGATTTTGGGCATGTATCAGTCGGCGGAATCGCGGGCTACGTTGCCGGTGAAATTGAAACGAAAACGGGATTGGAAGCCCGTCATATAACCTTAAGCCATCTTCAGCGCGGCGGGACTCCTTCCGCCCATGACCGTCTGATGGCCAGATGGTTCGGTATTGCCGCCGTCGACATGATTGTCAAAGAGGATTTCGGGCGTATGGTTACTCTTGAAAAAGGAGAAATCGGCACCGCTCCTCTAGCCGGTGTTGTCCATAAACTGAAACTGGTTGACGTGGACAAATACTATGACACCGAAAGATACAACGGTCGGAGAACTATATTTTAATGAGACTCGCTGAGAACGAGCGAAGTGAAGTTCGAAGCGTTAGTCGAATTATCCCCTGAGCGAAGCGAATGGGGATTCGATCGCGTCATTGTGTCCGCGCAGCAGAATCATTGCTTATTTACCGAACCTTCCGGTTAAAAATTAACGTAAGTTTAAGTAGCTTTCTGCCTTCTTTTGTGATTAGAAAAAACATCCACAAATTTCTGCCGACGGTAAATTTTACTGATTGATCCGCATATGACTTATCGAAGTGTATCGCTAAATATCAATGGACTAAAAAGAAAACTTTCCAAACTTGCCTTCTCCCTTTCCATGTTTGCACAGGATTTTTCAATTATTCCCCGGGATAATCCAAAGCAGGCTCTGCGATTAAATCGTTTTTTTATATCTTTCGGTATTTATATCTTGAATCTTTCCCTTGCGTATCTGGCCTATAAGGCGGGTTTGATGAATTTGAAAGCGCTTTACTGGAATGGGATAATTATTATCGCTTTCAATATTATTTTATATGTTATTTTTCGCAGCGGTTTGAATCAACGAATGAAAGATCCCAGTCTGACGTCCTTTCAGATTTGTCTGGCCAGCCTGGTTGTGATGTACGCGATATTTTTTGTCTATGAGGCCAGAGGATTTCTGCTTTCCATGTATATCTTGATTATGCTGTTTGGTGTTTTCCGCTTGGATACCAGACAGTTTTTGAATGTAAGCGCTTTTATTCTGACGACGTATGGCATCGATATTTTCCTGTTAAATTTTTTCCGTCAACAGGATGTTCATTTGAAAATTGAAATTTTTCAGTGGCTGGCTCTGTCTGTTGTTTTGATTTCCGTCTCTTTTATCGGCGGCACCATCAGCGCTTTGCGCCACGATCTGGCCACCAGCCGGAAGAAACTTCAGGCATCATTGGTGAAAATTAATGAAATGGCCATTCACGATGACCTCACCGGTTTTTATAACCGCCGGCATTTGATGGAGATTATTGAAAACGAATATAATCGATCAATTCGTACGGGCGCTTTTTTTTCCGTCGCCATGATGGATCTTGATAAATTTAAAAGTGTCAATGATACATTCGGCCATCAGGTCGGAGATGACGTTTTAATGACGTTTTCCAATATTGTCCGCAATGTATTGCGCAAAACGGATTTTTGCGGACGGTACGGCGGCGAGGAATTTCTGGTTGTGCTCACCCAGACTGATCTTAAAGACGCCAGAATTTTTGCCGAACGAATACGTTTTTGCGTTGACGAAAGCCTGGCGCTCGATTTGGGACATGGAAAGAAATCCAAGGTTACGGTTTCGATCGGTCTGGCTCAGCATCTGAAAAATGAAAGCATCGACAAAACAATTTCCCGTGCCGATGAAGCCATGTACAAAGCTAAGAAAAATGGACGCAACCGCGTAGAAGTTTCTGAATAACCAGCCAATAGATCGTTTGATTCATCACGCGCGCCTGTTTCATCGATCAACCCTGAAATAACCTTTCTTGAAATTTGCCCCCCTTCGTGATAGCTATGTAAGCAATTTTAATTAAATATTTTTGTCTTGTTTAGGGAAGAGAAGCATTGAAATATTACCCGATTTTTCTGGATATCAGAGATAAACTATGCGTCATCATCGGCGGCGGCGAGGTTGCCTTGAGAAAAGCCGAGAGGCTTCTGGATTGCGGCGCCAAGGTCTCTGTGATCAGCCCTAAACTCGTTCCGGAACTTGCCGCGCTCAAAAACAAGCATCTGATTGTTCATATTGCCACTGAATATTCCGGAGACCTCCTTGATAGAGCCGCTTTGATTATCGGGGCGACTGACGACGAAAAAACGAACGCCAGCATATCACGGGACGCTCGAGCCAAAGGTATCCCGGTTAATATTGTGGATGATCCGCAAAAATGCGACTTCATTCTCCCCTCTATTGTGCAAAGAGGTGATCTGGCCATCACCATTGGCACCGGCGGTAAAAGTCCGGCGCTGGCACGTCGCCTGCGGGAAGAACTTGAAAAACAATACGGCAAGGAATATGAGATATTCCTGAATATTTTAGGGAACCTGCGCGCAAAAATGGAAAAGAATGCCGGTGTTGGCAAGGACTGGTTTAATTCATTCATGGCGGCAGGCATTCTGGATTCCATCAAATCCAGGGATATGAAAAAAACCAAAGAGATTGTGAAGAACATTACCGGCGAGGAGGTGGACGTTGATTTTAGCTAATCTGCAAATGATTTCGTTTAAGATTGCTCTTATCCTTTGCGCCGTGAGCACGACCGGTTATCTGTCTTCTCTCCTGGTCAAAAAAGTGAAGCTGGCTAAAATCTCGACGTGGATTCTGGCTGCCGCCTTTGGTTTTCTAACCGTTAAATTCCTTTTTGTGGTTATCCATTCCGCGTGGCTTTTTAATCCCGATTCACAGGATTTCCTGACCTTCTGCGCCTGGGCGGTGTGCGCAGTTTATCTGGTATTGCAATTTAAAACGAAAACCAGAGTGCTCGGGGCCTTTATTTCGCCGTTGATCCTGCTTTTTTTGATTGCGGCCGCCGGAGAGGAAGCCGGCAAATCTATTCGTCCGCAGAATCTGCAAAGCGGGCTGACCACCGTGCATTTATTTTTGACCATTTTCGGGGAAGTGCTTTTTGTCATCGCTTCCTGCGCCGGATTGATGTTCATCATGCAAAATCGTCTGCTGAAGAGCAAGAAGTTAAGCGGCATGAGCAGACTTCTGCCTTCTTTAAACGATCTTGATAGAATCAACCATATGTGTCTTTTATGGGGATTCCCGATTTTGAGTGTGGGCATTATTGCCGGAGTGATTTTCGCGGAGTTAAGCTGGAAAACCGGCTGGCTGACCGATCCGAAAATCATCTGGACGTTTGCCGCCTGGATGATTTACGGTTTTCTGCTGCATCAGCGTCTGGCTATCGGCTGGAAGGGTTACCGGATGGCTCTCATTTCCGGGATCACCTTTATTCTTCTTATTGTGTCTTACGTTGGCGTGAAAATTTATTGTCCGACGTTGCATAACTTTATTTAAATATGATTGTACTGACTGGCCTGAATCATAAAACAGCCCCCCTTGCCGTCCGGGAAAAAATTTTCGCCGGCTGTCAAGAGAAAAAAGATTTACTTCCGGCGCTGCGTTCCATCGGCGGCGTGGAGGAAGTGCTGCATCTTTCCACCTGCAACCGCGTGGAGGTTATTGCGAGTGTTGCGGAAGACGGCAATGCTCTCAAGGAACTCAGCGGATTCCTGGCGCGAAACGGCGGTTTGAACCGGACTGAAGCCAAGGGATGTTTTTATGAATATCGCGGTGAAGATGCGGTGCGCCACATCTTTCGCGTGGCGTCGAGCCTTGATTCGATGGTCATGGGTGAGGCGCAGATTCTCGGCCAGGTCAAGGATGCTTACCGTGAAGCGCTGGAGCAATACGCAACCGGCGTTATCCTGAATCGATTGATGCACTGCTCGTTCCGCGCGGCCAAGCGCGTCCGGTCGGAGACGGGCATTGCCGTCAATCCGGTATCGGTGAGTCACGCCGCGGTGGAGCTGGCCAAGAAAATATTCGGAACGCTGACCGGCAAAAAAATCCTGATTATCGGCGCGGGAGAAATGGCGGAACTCACCGGCACGCAGCTTATTGAAAAAGGAGCCCAGTCCATTATCGTGGTCAACCGGTCGCTGGCACAGGCGGAACTTCTGGCGGAAAAATTTCACGGTGAAGCGGCGTCGCTGGACGCATTGGATAAAAAGCTGATTGAGGCCGATGTCGTCATCAGTTCCACCGGCGCGTCTGATTTTATCGTAACCGCCGATATGATCAAAAAAAATCATCACCAGCGTAAAAACCGTCTGCTGTTTCTGATAGATATCGCTGTTCCACGCGACATTGAACCTGCGGCAAGCGAGTTGGAGAATGTTTATCTCTATAATATCGATGACCTTCAGGATATTGTTGATGAAAATATTAATAACCGCAAAAAAGAAGCGATCAAGGCCGAAAAGATTATAGACGAAGAAGTGACCCGATACATGAACTGGCAGAAGGAGCTCGAATCCGTGCCGACCATCATCTCGCTGCGCAACAAAGCCGGAGAGATTGTTCATGCCGAGATGGAAAAAGCTTCCGGCTGGCTGGATAATCTGACGAAAGAGGATCAGGAAAAAATTGAGATTCTGGTCAACTCGATTGTAAACAAAGTGCTGCATTCCCCGGTGACGGTTTTAAAGGAAGAAAGCTCCGACATCAGCTCCCGCGACATCGTGGCGGCCGTGCGGAGATTGTTTCGGCTGGATTGACGGAAAAGCAGTGAAACGTGAATGGTGAAAAGTAGATGTTGAATATTAGAATAGGCACACGCGGCAGCAAGCTGGCATTGACGCAGACGAATTTTGTTGCCGAAAAATTGAAGAAGGCCATGCCGGATGTGGATATTGAAATCTGCGTTATCAAAACCAGCGGCGACATCATGCAGGATGTATCGCTTTTGACCATCGGTGGCCAGGGCGTTTTCGTCAAAGAACTTGAAGAAGCGCTTCTTTCCGATAAGATTAATCTGGCGGTGCACAGCATGAAGGATGTTCCGGGTGATATTCCGGAAGGTTTGACGTTCGCGGCGATTTTGAAGCGCGAGGATATTCGCGATGTTCTGGTTTCGCGAGACAACATCAAGCTGGAATTCATGCCGAAAGGCGCGAAAATCGGCACCGGTTCGCAGCGGCGCGGCGCGCAGATCAAGGCCACGATGCCCGATGTGAATATTGTGCCTTTGCGCGGTAATATCGATACACGGCTGAAAAAAATTGAGACGGAAAACCTCACCGGCGTCATTCTGGCGGCGGCGGGAATGAAAAGGATGGGACTGGCCGAAAGGATTACGCAGTTTCTGCCGGTGGAAACGATGCTTCCGGCGGTCGGTCAGGGCGCGCTGGGTTTGCAGATCCGCAGCAACGATGTCGAACTGGCAAAGGCCTGCGTCTCGCTGAATGACGCGACAACCGCGGTGGAAGTTGCCGCCGAACGCGCGTTTCTCAGGGCATTGGGCGGCGGATGCCGCCTGCCGATAGCGGCGCTGGGAAAACTGGATGGCCAGATGCTGACGCTGGAAGGAATGGTCGCGGCGCCGAACGGTTCCACCATGATTCGCGAAAAAATTAACGGTACGATAAATGACGCGGAAGAAATGGGCAAGAAGCTGGCTGAAATCGTTCTGGACAAAGGCGGCAAAAGACTGATGGATTTGATGAGCTGAAAGCTGATATGTCATTTCGACCGGAGGGAGAAATCTTATTTTTTATAAATTAGTTTTTTAAGATTCCTCACCCCGATAAATCGGGATTCGGAATGACAAAATGGGTATCTATGAAAAAAAATAAGCAAGGAAAAGTATATATCATCGGAGCGGGGCCAGGCGATGCGGGGCTGATGACGCTCAAGGGCGTTGACTGTTTGCGGGAAGCGAATGTTGTCATTTACGACTATCTGGTCAGCAAGGATTTGTTAAAGCACGCAAAGGCGGATACGCGTTTTATTTACGCGGGCAAACAGGGCGGTGCGCATACCCTTTCGCAGTGGGAGATCAACGACCTGCTGGTGAAAGAAGCCAAGGCCGGAAACATTGTCGCACGTCTCAAGGGCGGCGATCCCTTCATTTTCGGCCGCGGCGGAGAAGAGGCGGAAAAGCTAGTCGCCAACAAAATATCCTTTGAAATTGTTCCCGGCGTCACCTCGGCGATTGCCGTTCCCGCTTATGCCGGAATACCGCTGACGCATCGCGGTCTGACGTCCACGGTGGCGTTTGTCACCGGCCACGAAGACCCGACCAAGGAAAAAAGCGACATCAACTGGAGTGCGCTCGCCCGCATCGGGACGCTGGTGTTTCTAATGGGCGTGAAGAATATCGAAAAGATTGTACAGGAATTGCAGGACAATGGCCGATCACCTCAAACCCCTGCCGCGCTGATTCGCTGGGGAACAACGCCCAGGCAGGAAATTCTTGAAGGCAATCTTTCCAACATTGTCAAACTGGTTCGGGAGCGCAAGTTCGCGCCGCCGGCAATTCTTGTGGTCGGTGAGGTGGTTGCCCTGCGCGATACATTGCAGTGGTTTGATTCCAAGCCGCTTTTCGGCAAAGGTGTTGTGATTACGAGGCCCGAAAAGCAGGCCGATGATCTGGCGCAACTGCTGATCAAAGAAGGAGCAAATCCGATTCATTTTCCGACCATCAAGATTGTTCCTCCGCCTTCCTGGCGCGAACTGGATAAAGCCATAAAAAAACTGGATGATTACGACTGGCTGATATTCACCAGCGCGAATGGTGTCGCCTATTTCTTTGAAAGGCTTTCAATCAAAGGAAAAGACATCCGCGACTTGAAGGGTATCAAAATTTGTTGTATCGGCCCGGCAACGGCCCAGCAGGTGGCAAACAGAGGGATCAAGGTTGATCTGGTTCCCCGGAAATTCATCTCCGAAGGGATTCTGGAATCCTTCTCCGGCAAAAATCTGAAAGGAAAGAAAATACTTCTCGCGAGAGCGGCCGAGGCGCGCGATGTTCTTCCCGAAGGCTTGAAAAAACTGGGCGCCTTGGTTAATGTTGTCACCGCCTACAAAACGATCAGCTCGGGAAAGAAGAAAAACGAGCTGGAAGAACTGTTCGAAAAAAATCAGGTGGATGTGATCACGTTTACAAGTTCGTCCACCGTGAATAATTTTATTAAAATAACAGGAAGCGATTTTCGGCTGCCCGAAGGAGTGAAAATTGCCAGTATCGGGCCGGTGACGGCGGCGGCGGTCAAAAAGGCCGGTTTTTCCGTTGATATTCATCAGGAAGAATATACCATGGAGGGACTGGTGAACGCCTTAAATGCGTCCTTTGGAAAAAAATCGTCAGGCAAAAGAGGCAAAAATAAATGATAGGAATCTCCAAATTATATTGCGGGGCTGTGGAACCGTCCGATGTTTTGCGTTATAAACGCAAATCGGGTGATCTGCCTTCGCATCTGCTGCAATTTTCGGCGGACAAAAAGCCGGTGGTTGTCTGGAACATGACGCGCCGCTGCAATTTAAAATGCATCCACTGCTATTCCAATTCCGCCGACATCGATTATCCCGACGAATTGACCACTGAGGAAGGAAAAAAACTGATTGACGATCTGGCGGCCTTCGGTTCTCCGGTCATTCTTTTTTCGGGTGGCGAGCCCTTGATTCGTAAAGATCTACTGGAACTGGCGCAATACGCGACGAAGAAGGGAATGCGCGCGGTTATTTCCACCAACGGCACGCTGATTACCAAAGACATCGCGGCCAAACTCCAGAAAATCGGCCTTTCCTATGTCGGAGTAAGCCTGGATGGTCTGGAAAAAACGCACGACCGTTTCCGGGGCAAGAAGGGAGCGTTTGCGGCGGCCATCGAAGGAATCCGCAACTGCCGCGAGGCGGGAATCAAGGTCGGTATCCGTTTTACGGTCAACAAACATAATCTGGCCGACGTAAAGGATATGTTCGATCTTTTACGCAAAGAAAGGATTGAGAGATTGTGTTTCTATCACCTGGTGTACACCGGGCGCGGCTCCAAACTGCGTGATGAAGACTTAACACACGAGCAAACCCGCAAACTGATCGATTTGATTGCGGCGGAAACCAAAAAAATGTTTGACGACGGATTGTCTCCCGAAATTCTGACGGTGGATAATCATGCCGACGGCCCGTATCTGTATCTGAAGATGAAAAAAGAAAATCCCGAACGCGCCGGAGAAATCCTGGAACTGCTGGAGATGAACGAAGGAAACTCGTCAGGCGTCGGCATCGGCTGTGTGAGCTGGGATGGCGAGGTTTACCCCGATCAGTTCTGGCGCAATCAGTCTTTGGGCAATGTCCGCAATCGGCCTTTCAGCGAAATCTGGACGGATGAAAAGAATGAACTGTTAATGAAACTCAAGGATAAAAAGAAACACGTGCATGGCCGCTGCGCGGAATGTTTGTGGCTCAATGTCTGCGCCGGCAATTTCCGTGCCCGGGCAGAGTCGAAGGGAGATCTCTGGGGGCCTGATCCCGCCTGCTATCTGACCGATGAAGAGATTCATAAAAAGGAGGACTAAAGAAAATGCAATTTCCGGAATATCGTGCGCGCAGATTGAGAAAAAATGAAAATGTCCGGCGTCTGATCCGTGAAACAAAACTCAGCGTTGACGATCTGGTCTATCCGCTTTTTGCCGTGCCCGGAAAAAATTTCAAAAAACCGATTTCGTCCATGCCCGGCCAGTTTCAGCTGTCCGTTGATCATATCGCCAAGGAAGCAAAGAAGGCGCAGGAACTGGGGATTCCGGCGATTCTGCTTTTCGGCATTCCCGCCAAGAAAGATGCGATGGCCACCGGCGCGTTTGCCAAGGACGGCATCGTCCAGCAGGCGGTGAAGCGTATTAAAAATGACGTGCCCGACATGCTGGTGATTACGGATGTCTGCCTGTGCGAATACACCAGCCATGGCCACTGTGGTATGCTGGATAAAGACAACGTGCAGAATGATGAAACGCTGGAAGTGCTCGCGGAAACCGCTCTTTCGCACGCGCGGGCCGGCGCTGATATGGTGGCGCCTTCGGCGATGATGGACGGTCAGGTGGCGGCGATCCGCGAAGCGCTGGATGAAAACGCTTTGGAGGATGTGCCCATCATGGCTTATGCGGCAAAGTACGCGTCATCATTTTACGGGCCTTTCCGGGAGGCTGCCGAGAGCGCTCCGCAGTTCGGCGACCGGAAAGCGTATCAGATGGACCCGGCCAATGCCGACGAAGCGATCAGGGAAATTTCGCTGGATGTGAACGAGGGCGCGGACATCATCATGGTGAAACCGGCGCTGGCTTATCTGGATATTATCTGCCGAGCCAAACAGGAATTCGATTTGCCTCTGGCGGCGTATAACGTCAGCGGCGAATATGCGATGATCAAAGCCGCTGCGCAGCTCGGCTGGCTGGATGAGGAAAGATCGATGCTGGAATCGTTAACCGCTATAAAACGCGCCGGCGCCGATATTATCATCACCTATTTCGCGCCGGATGTGGCGAAACTGCTGAATAAATAATTTTATCATTCCGGCTCAGGCCGAAAGACAATACAGTAATGGACGTGATTGATGAAATCAGAGATTGACAACAAGCCTCGCATGATCGCGTGGGAAGTGACGCGCAGCTGCAATCTCAACTGTGTCCATTGCCGCGCGGCGTCCAGTTGCGGACCTTATGCGGGAGAACTTCCCACGGACAAATGTCTTCGTCTGATTGATGACATTGCCACCACGTCTTCACCGGTGATGATTCTGACTGGCGGGGAGCCGCTCTTGCGGCCGGATATTTTTGAGATAGCCGCCTACGGAACCGACAAAGGGTTGCGTATGGTGATGGCAACCAATGGCACGCTGGTGACCCCGGCCGTTGCCAAAAAGATGATTGAAAGCGGCATTCAGAGAGTCAGTATCAGCATTGACGGAAAAGATGCGCACAGCCACGATGCATTTCGTCAGCAGAAAGGCGCGTTTGACGGCGCGATGCAAGGGATCGAAGCGCTCAAAAATGCCAAAATGGAATTTCAGATCAACACAACCATCACCACCAATAACCTCCATCAGATTAAAGACATCTTAAAATTGGCCGAAGGTATCGGCGCGGCAGCGCATCATATTTTTCTTCTGGTGCCGACAGGCCGCGGGAAAGACCTTGCCGCGCAGGCCATCACTGCCGCTGATTATGAAGAGACACTGATGTGGTTTCATCGGGAAAGTATGACCTGCGGAATCCAGCTCAAGGCCACCTGCGCGCCGCATTATTTCCGCATCATGCATCAGAAGAGGCCCAAGGGCGAAAAGCCGGTGAAGAAGCCGGGCGGTCATTTTCATGAATCGACCAGAGGGTGTCTGGGCGGAATCACGTTTTGCTTTATTTCGCACACCGGCCAGGTGCAACCCTGCGGTTATCTGGAGCTGGATTGCGGAAACGTGAAGAAAAAAAACTTTGTGAGCATATGGGAAAATTCGGAAGTATTCCGCAACCTGCGGGATTACAGTAAATATGAAGGCAAGTGCGGCCGATGCGAGTTCATCAAGGTTTGCGGCGGTTGCCGCGCGCGGGCGTATGAGGCAACGGGGGATTATCTATCTGAAGAACCGTTGTGCTTGTACCAGCCGAGAGGCTGTTGAAAAGTATCGATCTGCGTTGTTGCGCTGCAAACCCCATCGCTCAACGTATTAAAATATACGCCTCGCGATGTGTTTTTTGCGCGCTTAGCATCTCGGCACTTTTGAACAGCCTTACATAAGTGGAAAAAAACATGGATGAGATCGATAAAAAAATATTAAACATTTTACAGAAGGAATTTCCGCTGGAGGAGCAGCCTTTTCTTATTGTGGGAAAGCGTTGTGGCATCAGCGAGGAAGAAACCATTCGCCGTGTTCAAAAAATGAAAGATGAAGGAATCATCCGTCGCATCGGAGCCGTGTTTGATGGTCAAAAACTGGGGCGGGTCAGCATGCTCTGCGCAGCGCGCGTGCCGGAAGATAAAATAGACCGCTTTGTGCAACTTGTAAACGCCAATAAAAATGTTACACACAATTACCTGCGCAATCATGAATACAACATCTGGTTTACCGTTAGCGGCGAAAACGAGAAATATCTACAGAAATTTCTAAAAGATGTCAGGGAGAAAACCGGCGTGAAAGATATTCTGGATATGCGCGCAGTCAAGACGTTTAAAATAAATGCTTCATTCGATTTATAACATCTACAATCTTATAAAGTGATCAATTTATGACCGAACAAAACAAAAAACCGCTTTTGGCGCTTGTGGACGGCAGCAATTATATTTATCGCGCCTTTTACGGGCTGCCCATGCTGACAAATTCGAAAGGCTTTCCGACCAACGCCATTTATGGTTTTACCAACATGCTGTTGAAGCTCAGGCGCGACCTGAATCCAGACTACATTGTGGTAACGTTCGATCTCAAGGGGCCCACAACACGCCATGAGGAATTCGAAGACTACAAGGCGACGCGCAAGCCCATGCCGGATGACCTCGTTCCTCAGATTCCATATATAAAAGATGTTGTCCGCGGCTTCTCCATCTGCGTTCTCGAAAAACAGGGCATCGAAGCGGACGATTTGATCGGAACGCTGACCGTGCGGGCCAGCCAAAAGGGCTGGCGCACGGCCATCATTTCCGGCGACAAAGATCTGATGCAACTGGTTGATGAAAACGTCACCATGATCGATACGATGAAGGATAAAACCTATGACATCGCAGCGGTGAAAGAAAAATTCGGCGTCGGCCCCGACAAGATGGCGGAGATTCTGGGCCTGATGGGCGATACATCCGACAACATTCCCGGCGTTCCCGGTATCGGCCCCAAAACAGCACAGAGGCTGATCGAAGAATATGGAACCGTTGAAGACGTTATCCTAAATGCTGAAAATTTGAAAAATGTAAAACTGCGGGAGAGCTTTCGCCGGCATGCGGCGCAGGCCAGACTCAGCCGTCAACTGGCCGGTATTCGAAAAGACATCGATATCGACTTTGATTTTCAGAATGCCGCCGTCAAAGCGCCGGACAACGAAACGCTTGCAAATCTTTTCAGTGAATTTGAATTTTCTTCGCTTTTGCAGGAAATCAGGCAGGGTAAGGCAAAACCGGTGAAGGTGTACAAGCCGATCATGGAAAGACCGTCGCTGAATGATCTTGTTTCCCGTTTGAAAAAGACCCATGAATTTTCACTGGACGTAATTTTTGAAAAAAACCAATCAACGGATTTGATCGGCATCGCGCTGCATGACGGGAAGGATGCCTATTACATTCCGGTGGGCCATGCCGGGGGTTCGAAGCAAATACCGGCCGGGGACGTCCTTTCCGCCGTCGCACCCGTCTTAAACAATGCCGCAATAAAAAAATATGTTTATGATTTGAAAACGACCCTGGTGCATCTTGCCGACCTTGACATTCAATCGGGCGAGGATTTGCAACTGGCCGCCTACCTGCTTAATCCGGCAAAAACGTCCTATCATCTTGATGAAGTGGCCTGGGAATTTCTTCATGAGCGTATTCCTTCTCTCGGTGACATCGCAGGCGGAAAAGGAAAATCCTTTTCGCTGGCGTCCGTTCCTCCGGACCAAATGACCGATTACGCGGGACAGCGCGCCGACGCGCTTTACGAGCTTGCCCCGGTCATGATCTCTCAATTGAAAAAGACAGATGCCTTTGACCTTTATCACAAAGTGGAAATGCCGCTTCTTCATGTTCTGGCCGATATGGAGAAAAAGGGCGTTCTGCTGGATACCGATCTTCTCCAAGAGATGTCGGTGGAGCTGATGCAATTGCTTTCTCTATCGGAGGAAAAAATCTACCGTCTGGCCGGTGAAAAATTCAACGTCAATTCACCCAAACAGTTACAAAAAATTTTATTTGAAAACCTGAAACTGCCCGCCGGAAAGAAAACCAAAGAAGGCTATTCCACCGACGTCGATGTGCTGACCGCTCTGGCCCGCAGCCATGCGTTGCCTGCGGAAATTCTGGCTTATCGAAGTCTGGCGAAACTGAAATCGACATATGTAGACGCTCTGCCGGCGCTGATCAATTCGCGGACGGGTAGAATTCACACCTCCTATAATCAGACCGTGACCGCTACCGGAAGGCTTTCCAGTTCCAATCCCAACTTGCAGAACATTCCCATCCGGACGCTGGAGGGCAAAAGAATCCGTCAGGCGTTCATTGCTGATCCTGATTGCATCCTGATTTCCGCAGACTACTCGCAAATTGAGCTGAGGGTGCTGGCTCATCTTTCGGAGGATGAAGCGCTGATTGAAGCCTTTGCTTCCGATGAGGATATTCACAGTCGGACGGCCTCCGATGTTTTCGGCGTATTCCCGGAGATGGTCAACGCCGATATGCGCCGTCAGGCCAAGGTCATCAATTTCGGAATTCTTTACGGAATGAGCGCTTTCGGCCTCGCCAGGGAGCTCGGCGTTTCCCTGAAAACCGCCCAGGCGTATATTGACGGATATTTTCAGCGTTATAAAAAAGTGCGCGTTTATCTGGATGGGATCTTGGAAGGCGCGCGTCGGGATGGCTTTGTCTGTACGCTGCTCAATCGCCGGCGCTACCTGCCGGACCTGAAAAGCAAGATTCCCTCCGTGCGCCAGTTTGCCGAACGCATGGCGATTAACGCGCCCATTCAGGGTACGGCCGCCGATCTCATTAAGGTGGCGATGGTGAACATTGCCGGATTGTTTTTAAAGAAAAAACTGTCCGCCCGTTTGATTATGCAGGTGCATGACGAACTTGTCGTCGAGGCGCCGGCTCAAGAAAGAGAAGACGTCATGGCGCTGGTCAAAAAAGAAATGGAAGACGTCATCACCTTGAAAGTTCCGTTGAAAGTGGAAATCGCTGCAGGCAAAAACTGGGATGAAGCTCACTGACGGAAAAAGATAATCATATAATAATTAAGTTTTAGCGGACCGGTTGTCATCGGCAGGCTTGCTGCCAACATACAGACAGGTAATGCCGAACGTTCGCGGGTATATTTTAACGTCGTTTATGCCGGCTCTTTCCATAAAAGCGGCAAACTCCTCCGGCGATGGGAAATTCATGATGGAATCGGCAAGATAGTAATACGCCGCAGCGTTTTTGGAAAAAAATTTCGCGATCAGGGGAAGCAGAAAGTTTAAATAAATATAATAAGCCAGCTTGAAAAAGCGGTTTTGAATAAATGTCATTTCCAGAATCATAATCTGTCCCTCCGGCACGGTGACCCGCACCATTTCTTCGAGGGCCTGTTTTTTTTGAGGAATATTCCTGATTCCGAAAGCCATGGCTGTCACGTCAAAAGAATTTTCAGACAGCGGCAGCTGGACCGCGTTTGCCTGGATCAAATGAATCCGGGAAGAGAGATTTCTTCTGACGATTTTCTTTCGTGCCGCTGTTACCATCGGATAGACGAAATCAGCTCCGACAGTCGATATGTCCTTATGCGTCCGGCAAGCGATGATCGACAAATCTCCCGTTCCGCAGGCAATATCCAGAAACCTTCCCGTTTTGAAAAAAAGCATTTTTTTGACCGCGAAACGCCGCCAGGCAATATCACGCCGCAGGCTCAGAAAATGATTTAAAAAATCATACCGGCCGGTAATGGTCGAAAAAATTTCCTTGACCATCCCGATGCGTTCCGCGTCGCTTGCTTTTTTTACAGACGGATATTTGTTGTTTTTGAATTTTTGCATGCGTTGAAGAACCCTAGCGGTCGCGGACAAGAACGGATTGGGCGTGAGCCTCAAGGCCTTCTCTTTGAGCAAAATGAGCGGTAGGTGCGCTCAGCGAATTGAACGCTTTTCTCGAAAAGGATAGAACGCTCATGCGTTTATAGAAATCATAGACGCCCAGCGGCGATGAAAAACGGGCGGTGCCTCCCGTGGGCAGAATGTGATTGGTCCCGGCCAGATAATCGCCCAGGGCCTCCGGTGTATAATGACCCAGGAAGACCGATCCGGCATTTCTGACCGTATTCGAAATTTTTCGCGGATTTTTCACCATGAGTTCCAGATGCTCGGGCGCAAAATCATTCGCAATGTTCACGGCCTCGTCAAGGCTCCCCGTGATGATCATTGCACAAAATCTGGCCAGCGATTTTTCGATAATCTCTTTTCGCGCTGACGTTTTGATCCGGCGATAAATTTCTTCAATCACGCCGCTTACTAATTTTTCCGACGGCGTCAGAAGAATAGCCGCCGCCATTTCATCGTGCTCAATCTGCGCCAGCATGTCCGCTGCCACGAAGGACGCTTTTGCCGTATCATCGGCAATAACCAGAACTTCGCTTGGTCCGGCGATCATGTCGATGTCCGTTGCGCCGAAAACCAGTTTTTTCGCCGCCGCGACGTAGGCGTTGCCCGGTCCCACGATTTTATCCACCCGGGGAATTGCTTTTGTCCCATAAGCGAGCGCAGCGATCGCCTGCGCGCCGCCGATTTTAAAAATACGACGAACCCCGCCGATTTTTGCCGCTGCGGCGATCAGAGGATTGAGTTTGCCGCCCGGAGACGGACTGACCAGAACAATTTCTTCCACACCGGCAATGCGCGCGGGAATGGCCGCCATGAGAATGGTTGAAGGATAGGATGCCTTGCCGCCGGGCGCATAAATGCCGACTCTTTGGAGGGGCAGAATGCGTTGTTCCAGTTCCGAACCGTTTTCCAGTTTTAATTTATAGCCCTGTGCAATCTGATGCCGATGATAATCTTCGATGCGTTTGGCGGCTAATGTTATCACGTGCTGATCGTCTCTCGCGACCTGAGCCAGCGCTTTCTTCTTTTCTACCGCAGTTGCTTCTACGGTGGCCGCGCTTAATTGATATCCGTCGAATCTGGCCGTGTATTGAAACAAAGCCCTGTCGCCCTGTTCGGCGACATCGCGCACAATCTTTGCCACGGAAGACAAAAGTTCCGGAGAAAAAGTGCCCCCTCGCTGACGCAGTTGACGGAAGAATTTTTCAAAACCAGACGCGCTGGATTTTATAATTTTCATTATTTTACCCTTTGGATATCCGCTCCAAGGGCGGAAAATTTCTTTTCTATCGTTTGATAACCGCGGTCGATGTGGTAAACGCGGGAAATTTCCGTTGTGCCTTCGGCCGCCAGTCCTGCCAGAACCAGGGATGCCGATGCCCGCAAATCGGTGGCCATGGTTTGCGCCCCGTGCAGTTTGGGCACACCCCGGACAATCGCATTGCCGCCCTGGATGACAATATCGGCACCCATGCGCAACAGTTCACTCACATGCATAAACCGGTTTTCAAAAACCGTTTCGGAAATCACGCTCAATCCGGAGCCGATGGCCATGTAGGCCATGATCTGCGCCTGTAAATCCGTGGCGAATCCCGGATAAGGCAGGGTCTTGACGTCCACGCTGTTGATCTTCTTACCGGCGGATACCTTCAGCCCGTTCTTGACGGAAGAAATTTTCATTCCCGCATCCCGCAATTTGTTGATCAGGGCTTCTAGATGATGAGGGTTGCAGCCGAGAACATTGATCTCACCTCCGGTCATTCCGGCCGCAATCATAAACGTTCCCGCTTCTATCCGGTCGGGAATAATTTCCGCTTCAGCCGGCTTCAGCGACGTGACGCCTTCAATCGTAATGACATCCGTTCCCGCTCCGGTGATTTTCGCGCCCATGCTCTTTAAAACATCCGCCAGATTTACAACCTCCGGCTCGCGCGCGGCGTTGTTCAAAATGGTGGTGCCCTGTGCCAGCGTTGCCGCCATCATGATATTTTCGGTGCCGGTCACCGTGGTCAGGTCGAAATAAATTTCCGCTCCTTTTAATTTTTTTGCCCGGGCTTCAATGTAGCCGTTGTTGAGATCGACATGCGCGCCCATATCCTCCAGCGCCTTGAGATGGAGATTGACCGGCCGCGCGCCGATGGCGCAGCCTCCGGGAAGCGACACGCGTGCCGTTCCGGCACGGGCCACCAGCGGCCCCAGAACCAGAATCGACGCTCTCATCGTTTTCACCAGATCATAAGATGCGGTGGGATTGATAATTTTATCGACACAGATTTTGACGGTTTCTTCCCCTTCAATCTCCGCGCCCATGCTGATGAGAAGTTTTTTGATTGTTTTAATATCCATCAAATCAGGGATGTTGTGAAACGTATTGGTTCCCGCCGTGAGCAGTGCCGAAGCCAGAACCGGCAGGGCTGCGTTTTTCGCGCCGCTGATCTGAACATTGCCGTGAAGAGGTTTCCCTCCGTTAATAACGATCTTATCCACTTACTTTCTCCTTGCCCTCATGACGCGCGGCAATCCGGCATAATCTCTGCGCAGGGTAATGCGCTCATAAAACCCGGATTCTTCCAAAAGACCGCGAACGTCTTTTTCCTGTTTAGCTCCAATTTCCAACAAAAGCCACCCATTTTTTTTCAAATGCCCGGGGGCCTGATTTAACAACGTTTCAAAAAATTCCGTTCCCTTTTTGCCGGCCAGCAAGGCGGCGGCCGGTTCATAATCTTTTACGCCGGCGGGAAGTTTTTTAAAGTCTTCCTCCGAAATATAAGGAGGGTTGGAGACAATGATGTCGAAAACCTCTTCGACGGGATCAAACAAATCCCCCGGCCGAAAATCAATGTTATTCTCCAGACCCAATGCATGGGCATTTTTCCTGGCCAGCGCCAAAGCGGATACGGAAATATCCGTGGCGATAATTTCCGCAAAGGAAATTTCCTTGGCTAATGCCAGCGCTATGGCGCCACTTCCCGTGCCGATATCCAGAATTTTTAATTTTGCAGAATCCGTTTTACGGCACACGTCCAGAGTTTCTTCAACAATAATTTCCGTATCAGGGCGGGGAATTAAAACAGCTTGGTTAACTTCCAGAGAAAATGTCCAGAAATTTTTGCGCCCGGTGATGTACGCCACCGGCTCCCATCGTAATCTTCTGGCGATCAGATTTGTGAATCCGGCAAACAGTTTTTCGCTGACGATCATCGTCGGATTTTTCAGAAATTCCAGACGATCGCAATTCAGGCAGAAAGAAAGCAGAACTTCGGCATCCAGTCTGGCCGAAGGGATTCCCGCGTTTTCCAAAGCGTGGGTTGCATCATTAAGAATGTCGTGAACAATCATGGCGTTTCCTGAAGGATGTCATGCAACAACAGAACCATCCGGAGATGGGTGAAAATAAAATGTTGCAAAAAAAATGTCAAGTGTTTATAAATCCAAGCTATTAATTTTAAAAAGAAATGACCTGTGCCGAACAAGCAGGTATGGGTGGTTTTTGAGGAAGTCTATGAAACCGGGCGCAAGTCTGACAGAAAGATTCGATGGCTGGTTTGTTAAGCCGATAGAAAAATTAAAGGAACTTCCGGAAGGTGACGGAGGTTTCCTCGCCCTTTCCGCCGCGCTTTTTCTTTGCGAACGATACTACCGGGCTGTGACCGACACGCTTAACGGAAAGAGAGACGACGAAACGTTTAAAATGGCTGCGGCCAAGGATTTAGGGCTCAGTCTGGACGATTTTAATGCTTTCTGGATTGTGTATCGGAACGGTGTGCAGCACCAGGGAACGCCTAAAAAATACATCGATAAAAAGAATCAGCTCAAGTACTTTTTTCATATTGCCGACGAATTCGGCGGCATTCCGGAAATATGCAAAATCAATGCTTACAAGCGCGAAATCAGATTAAATGTCTGGAAATTTGCCGACCTGATTATCCGCAAATTCAAAACGAATCCTGTTGTTTTCCAAAAAGCGGTCTCACATACTTTCCCCGAAGTTAAGTAGGCCGGTGAAGCCGAAAGACAAAACATGCCGGGTCGATTGCTGATATTCACATGCCTGTTTTATTCAGGGCTTCGGCCTGATAATGTGCGGCCAGGGCGTCAATCATGGCCCCGATGTTGCCGTTGATGAAATTATCCAGGTCGTAACGGGTCAGATTGATACGATGGTCGGTAATCCTCCCCTGAGGGAAATTATATGTGCGGATGCGTTCGGAACGGTCGCCGCTGCCCACCTGGCTTTTACGGGCCTGTGCCTGCTCGGCATCTTGCCTCTGCACCTCGGCATCCAACAGCCGCGCCCGTAAAACCTTCATGGCCTTGTTTTTGTTCTTGAGCTGGGATTTTTCATCCTGACAGGTCACGACCAGCCCCGTCGGCAGATGGGTGATGCGAACGGCGGAATCCGTCGTGTTGACGCTCTGGCCGCCGTGACCGGTGGAACGATAAACGTCAATGCGCAAATCGTTGGGATCAATATTTACTTCCACCTCTTCCGCCTCCGGCATGATAGCCACGGTAACGGCTGATGTATGAATTCTTCCCTGAGCTTCCGTGACCGGAACCCGCTGAACGCGATGCACGCCGCTTTCATACTTCAGGCGGCTGTAGGCTCCGCTGCCTTCGATCTGAGCGATGATTTCCTTGAATCCTCCAACGCCGGAAGAGGAGCTACTGATCACTTCCACTTTCCAGCCCTGAGCTTCAGCGTATTTGGCATACATCCGGAATAAATCACCGACAAAAAGACCGGCTTCATCGCCTCCCGTGCCAGCTCGGATTTCCAGGAAGACGTTTTTATTATCGTTGGGGTCCTTGGGCAGCAGGAGAATGTTTAATTTGCTTTCCAGTTCAGCCTGCGTTTGCTTTAATTGCGGCATTTCTTCCTTAACAATGGCCTTCAGATCTTCGTCGCCTTCCGACAAAACCTGCTGGTATTCCTCTATCCGGCTTCTGACGGCATTATATTCGCGGGTGGTCTCCACCAACTCTCTCAGGTCGGCGTATTCTTTGGCATATTTTTGATACATGCCCGGTTTGGAAACGATTTTCGGATCGCTGAGCTGACCTTCCAGCTCGCGGTAACGCAGCTCAATCTCACGAAGTTTATCCAGTATAATATCCATGGTGTTTTTTGAGAAAATTAATATTTAAGGTGATTCAATGAGGCACCATTGTACGCATCCTTCTGAATCGTGAAGGGCACCTATAAATGGCGAGGCCGGGCGGTATGTAATAAAATTTCAGATTGACAAGAAAAATTACCGACAGTGACACATCCATAATGTCCGGAATGATCCAAGCCGTTGCCTGTATTCGGGATGAAGTAGGGAAAATAAATTTTCTCCGTCATGATCTATTCCAAGACATTGATATTGTTTAAATAAAATTCTGTTTTTCAGCTCTTTTTCTTGCCTTTAGACGGCGTCGCGTTAGCTTTCGCTTCGTACTTCTTTTTGAATTTCTCAACGCGACCGGCTGTGTCTACAAGCCTTTGCTTGCCTGTTATAAACGGATGGCAGTTGGAGCAAATTTCCGTCTTGATATCTTTTTTTGTTGATTTCGTCTGGATAACATTACCACAAACGCACGTGATCGTTGTTTCTGTATATTCCGGATGGATTCCTTCTTTCATTTTTTGTCTTTTCCTCCTGTTTTTTTATCTACAACGAATGATTGATGTTTTTAGCTTTATTGCAAAATGGTAGGCCTGCCTTATAATATCTGCAATAAAAATTCAAGCAAAAACAAAAACATTTTTTATACGATTAAGAATTCATCGAATCGAGAAATTCCTGATTCGTCTCGGTTTTTTTGATTTTCCCGATAATAAATTCCATGGCGTCGACCGGATTCATTTCCTGCAGCAATCTGCGCAGTATCCAGACGCGGTTGAGATTGTTCTTGGGAATCAGCATTTCTTCTTTTCGGGTTCCGGAACGGATCAGGTCGAAAGCGGGGAAGATACGACGATCGGCGATCCGGCGGTCAAGATGCAGTTCCATGTTGCCTGTTCCTTTGAATTCTTCAAAAATGACTTCATCCATCCGGCTGCCGGTATCAATTAACGCGGTGGAAATAATGGTCAAGCTGCCGCCGTTTTCGATATTTCGGGCCGCGCCGAAGAAACGCTTCGGCTTATGCAGCGCGTTGGAATCCACACCGCCGGAAAGCACTTTGCCGCTGGGCGGGACAACGGTATTATAAGCCCGCGCCAGACGGGTGATACTGTCAAGCAGAATCACAACGTCTTTTTTATGCTCGACCAGACGCTTGGCTTTTTCGATAACCATTTCCGCAACCTGCACATGGCAGGAAGCCGGTTCATCGAATGTCGAGGCGATAACTTCACCGGAAACGCTGCGTTGCATGTCGGTGACTTCTTCCGGGCGTTCGTCAATCAGCAGCACCATTAAAACCACTTCAGGATGATTGGCTGTTATGCTATGGGCAATATCCTGTAAAAGAACCGTTTTACCGGCGCGCGGCGGAGAGACAATCAATGCGCGCTGACCTTTGCCGATCGGTGCGAATAAATCCAGCGTTCTGGTGGAGAAATTTTTGGGATCATGCTCCAGGTTTAATTTTTCCTGAGGGTAGAGCGGAGTTAAATTGTCGAACAGTATTTTGTCTCGCGCCTGTTCGGGACTTTCCATATTTACTGTGTCAACCTTTAACAGGGCGAAATATTTTTCACCTTCTTTCGGAGGCCGTACTTCACCGGAAACCGTATCGCCAGTTTTTAAATTAAATCTTCTGATTTGAGACGGTGAAATATAAATATCATCGGGGCTGGGCAGGTAGTTGTAATCTACGGCCCGTAAAAAACCGAATCCGTCCGGCAGTATTTCGAGCACTCCAGAACCGGAAATGACCCCGTTTTGCTCCGCCTGTGTCTGCAGGATGGCGAAAATCAACTCCTGACGACGCATACCGCTGGCGCCGGGAACGTCCAGCTTTTTGCCCAGTTCATTCAGTTCACTGATGGGCAATCGCTTAATGTCTTCAATGTTCATAAAAATTTCCTTGTATTAATTTTATAACCAGGCCAATAAAAAAACCATCATGAAATCATCTATTTGACTTGGTTTTACTGCATTATTTTAAAAGAAACGAAATAAAGATAATTAAGATTTTTCAGTAATTACGGATTAAGTTTCGGCTTGTGTCTTTGAATATCTGAAACGCTCCAAAGGGTAGGGCTTAAACAGCCTTTTCTCAAGTGAGAATAAATTATATTATTATAATTTAACTGTCAAGAAAATTTATTTTATCTGAAAACAACTTGATCCGGCGCATGTAAAGCATCCGTCACGAAATCTTCCTGGCTTCTTCCACAAGCATGACAGGGATATCGTCCTTTATTTCATACAGCAATTTGCAATTATCGCAAATGATGCCGTTGGCCTTTTCGTCCAGGCGTACCTTGCCCCGACACCGGGGACAGATCAGAATTTCCAAAAGTTTTTTATTTAAAGCCATTTAATCCTCCTTGATCATTTTTTGAACGGCTGTAAAAACCTGTTCGGGTGTAATATTGTCCATGCATTTTTTGTGGGGGCATTTTTTTAAGAAGCAGGGACTGCAGTTTTCTGCGGAACAGATGACCGTATGGCCGGCGCCATAGGGTCCGGTCCGGGAAGGATCGGTCGGTCCGAAAATGGCAAGAACCGGTGTGTCCATCGCTGCGGCCAGATGCATGGGACCGGAATCCGTGGTAACCACCATTCGGGCTTTTTGGTATATATACGCAAGGGCCGACAATGTTGTTTCACCGCCTAAATTAACGCTTTCAGTCGTCATGAAAGACGTTATATCCTCCAAAGTTTTTTTTTCGGCGCCGGTAAAGACAACTTTCATGTGCAGTTCATTGTTGATCCGGTCGGCTAAATGAGCAAATTTTTTATTGTCCCAGAGTTTTGTCTCCCACAAAGCAACGGGATTAAAGGCGATAAACTTTCCGGCTTCCAAATGATATTTATCCAAAAGGATCTGCGCCCGATGTTCCTCTTCCTTATTCAGAGGCAGGACAAACCTCACGCGCTTCGCTTTTCCACCGAGATAACGGGGAAAATCAAGATAACGGTCCACGGCGTGTTTATTCATATCTTCGGGAATTTTCTCATTCAGAAACAGGCCGCTTAATTCCTGCCAGGAATCGTACCCCAGTTTTCTTTTGCCGCGACTGAGCAATACCAGGATGGAACTTTTGAACAGACCGTGGAAATCAATTACCAGATCATAATTCCGTTGCCGCAATGTTTTGATCAAAGCAATAATTTCTTTCAGAGGCTGTGTGATCTTTCCTTTACGGATATCCCTGATCCAGCTCTTGCGCCGTGAAACCAGAACCTCATCAAGCTGCGGATGATTTTTGATCAGATCGGCGGCGGCTTCCTCCACCACCCAGGTGATATGGGCTTCCGGATACAACCGGCGGAGTTCGGCCAGAGACGGCAGCGTATGAATCACATCGCCGATCGCGCTCAGTTTTACGATTAATATGTTCACGTTATGTCCTTGAGAATCCATTGAACCGCTTCCAGTATATTCGCGGCAATAAATTCCGGTGTATTCTCCGGCGTCGCCCTGTCCGGTCCGTCGTTGCGCAATAGACCGCCGCCGTATCCTGTTCTGACCAGAATTCCCTTCACGCCGACTTTCCTGGCCGTTTCCATATCGATGAATCGGTCGCCCACAAAGTAAGACCTCGTTAAATCGATATTTAAATCCTGAGCCGCCTGCAGCAGCATTCCCGGCGCCGGTTTGCGACAATTACAAATCCGGCGATATGGCTCTACCCCTTCGGAGGGATGATGAGGACAGTAATAAAAATTATCGATAAATGCTCCCCGTTGAAGCAAATCCCTCTGCAAGGAATCATTGGTTTCCTGCACAAATGCTTCGGTCAGCAAGCCTCTGGCTACACCCGACTGATTGGAAATCACTACCGCCTTCATCCCGCTGGCGTTGATCAACCGGACGGCTTCATAAGCGCCGGGCATGACCTTCAGTTTATCGAGGCTGTCGAGGTAGCCGACTTCTTCATTAATGACCCCGTCTCTGTCCAGAAAGACGGCTCTGTTTTTTTTCATGGCTTTTTATCCCGGTGGTCTGAAAGTAAATTTTCGGCGACGGATAGAACATCCTGCGCAGAAATCAAATTCATGCAACGAAAATCAGTCGGACATGTTTTTTTCAGGCAGGGACTGCAGGAGACTTCTTTGCGGACAACGATTGATTTTTTTCCCACGGGTGCGGTCGTGACGGGATTCGTTGAGCCGAAAATGGCTATCGTGGGGATATTCAACGCGCCGGCGACATGCATGAGTCCGGAATCGTTACTGATAAAAAGACGGCATTGAGAAATCAGATAAATTGCCTCTCGGAGTGATGTTTCTCCGGCCAGATTAATGATCTCCGTGCACGACGATTTCTGGACGTGCAGGGCGGTATCCCTGTCACCCCTGCCCCCCAGAATAATGCCCTGCGCCGGAAATTTTTCATTAATCCGGTTAATTGTTTCCGCGAATCTTTCCGGGAACCATTTCTTGGCCGCTCCGTAGGTGGCGCCCGGCGCAAGTCCGATCAATATTTTGTCAGTTTCAGAAATATACCGGCGTACGACATTCTGCGCATCCTCCGGACGGATTTTTGTTTCCAGATTCATTTCGCGATTCACGGGAACGCAACCCAGCGCTTTTACCATTTCCAGATAGTAATCGACCTGATGAACATTTCTGATTTCGCGGGTACGATGCACTCTGTGGGTCAGCAAAAGTCCGCGGACGTCGGAATCGTAACCGGCCCGGACCGGTATTCCTGCCGCGACGGCAATAATAGCCGCCTCAATGGCATTCTGTAAAAGGATGGCCGCCTCAAATTTTTTTTCTTTCAGTTTTTGCGCCAGCCGGAAAACACCGGTGGAACTGTCGTATTGATTTTCGTAAAGGATTACGTCATCCAGATCGGAAAATATTTTATAAATGTCCGCGACCCATGGTTTGACCAGCATGGCGATGTGTGCTTGCGGATAAGCGGCCCGGATGGACGCTACGGCCGGCAAGGTTAAGACAGCATCGCCAATCCAGTTGGTGCCGCGAATTAAAATTTTTTTTATGCCCTCACGAGGCAGTTTTTTGACGGTTCCCGTTTTCAATAGAAAGTCCTTTTATTGATTTCAATGCCCGATTTTTTCCATGATGAAATTTTCAAATCCTTGAGACGACGGTTGAATCTCCATTTTGATACGCAGCATAAAAAGCTCTTTTAAAAAATCCGGATACTTTTGTAAACGCATGGCATCTTTTTCCGTGGTCATCAGATAATCCGCTCCGCTTTGGACGAAATTGCTCCGGATTTTTGCCAGTTCTTGTTCTCGGTATGGGTGATGATCCTGAAAAACATCCAACGCAATCAGATGGATTTTGGCGTTCAGCAGGGTCTTCTTAAACGAATCCGGATTCGCTATGCCGCAGAATGCATAAACCGTTTTTCCTTCCAGTGCGGAAGCAGGCTTTTGCGTTTTTTCATCCCCGCTAAGCATGTCTTCTATCCGGTGGATGCTTTTAAAAACGGGAATCTTTTCACGGTGGATCAGACGGATAAGGGTTTCATCCGTCTTTGTTGTTTCGTCGGCCCGCGTGAACAGGACGGCACTGGCGCGTCTGATTCCTTTTATCGGTTCCCGTAATTTTCCCCGCGGCAGGACATGATGATTTCCTTTTATCGCTTTGCTGTCCAGCAACACCAGGTTCACGTCCCGGAAAATTTGCCGGTGCTGCATCGCGTCATCGCAAAGGAGAACATCAGCGCCGAATTTTTCTATGGCCGTTTTTCCAGTGATGGTTCTTTTTGCTCCTGTGATAACGGGCACTCCTTTCAGTCTGTGAGCCAGCAGAACAGGCTCATCTCCGGCAATTTCGCTGTCCAGCAGAATGTTATGGCCGTCCGATACGACATTGGCCGGACCCGTTTTGCGGCCGCCGTATCCGCGGCTGATCACCGCCGGTTTGAACCCTTTCTCCTGAAGCATCCGGGCCAGCAGGATGACGCAGGGAGTTTTTCCCGTCCCCCCCACGGTTATGTTGCCCACGCTGATGACCGGACAGGCAAGTCTTGCTTCCTTGAGGATTTTGTAATCATAGAGCCAGTTGCGGAAATATACGATGAAAAGATAAAAGAAAGACAGGATATGCGCGACAATTTTTAACGCTCCATAGCCCTTTGTGCTTCCGTCGTCATCCCAAATCCTTGGCCAGTCGGTCATTATTTTCATAATTTCCTTCATCCTTGAACTGCAAATTGTACAGACGGAAATATTCGCCTTGCTTCTGCATCAATGTCTCATGATCGCCCTGCTCGACAATTTCCCCGTTGACCAGCACGATAATTCTGTCGGCGTTGCGGATCGTGGAAAGTCTATGGGCTATCATGAGCGTGGTCTTACCTTTCATAAGATTATCCAGGGCTTCCTGAACTTCGATTTCCGCTTCCGTATCCAGCGAAGACGTCGCCTCGTCGAGAATTAAAATCGGGGCGTTTTTCAAAATGGCGCGGGCGATTGAAAGGCGCTGTTTTTCTCCGCCGGAAATTTTCGTGCCCAGTTCGCCAATGTTTGTATCGTAGCCGTTGGGCATTCTCATGATGAAATCATGGGCGTTCGCGGCTTTGGCGGCGCTGATAATATCCTCGTCTCTTTTTTCAAAACTTCCATAGGCGATGTTGTTTTTCACCGTGTCGTTGAAAAGAATCGTCTGCTGCGTGACAATGGCAATCTGTCTGCGCAGCGACTGCATCGAAACGTCGCGTATATCAAAGCCGTCGATGAGCACGCGGCCGGCGCTGACGTCGTAAAATCTGGGTATCAGATTGACCAGGGATGTTTTCCCTCCTCCGCTCATGCCAACGAAGGCCACGACTTCCCCCGCCTTGATGGACAGCCGGATGTTTTTTAAGACCGGTGTTTTTTCGTAGCAGAACGTTACGTTCTCGATGTCAATACCGTGTTGGATGGGCGGCAGGTCCGTCGCATCGGGCTTGTCTTCGATGTCGGGGACCAGATCAATAATGCTGAAGACCCGTTCGGCACCGGCAATGCCCTGATTAATCGTGTTATTGACATTGGTCAGTCTTTTGACCGGCTCATAGAGCATCAGCACCGCCGTCAAAAAAGAAAAAAACGTGCCGGGGGTGGAATTGCCTTCCAAAACATTATAGCCGCCGTAGAAAATGACCGCGGCAATACCCAGTCCACCCAGAAATTCCATCAGAGGATGGGAAAGGGCCTTCACGGAAACGGCCTTCATGTTTAATTTAAAAAAGCGTTCGTTCTCGCCCGCAAATCTTTTGTTTTCATACGTTTCCATGCCGAAGGCTTTGACGATGCGGGTTCCTGAAATGGTTTCCTGCAAAAGAGAACTGAGCGTGGCCATCGTTATTTGCGTTGACGTGGTCACCTTGCGTATTTTCCGGCCGAATTGAGAGATGGGATAAATCGTCAAAGGAAAAATGACCATGGCAATAAACGCCAGTTTCCAGTCCGTGTAAAAAATAACGCAGATCAGGGCGACAATCGTAAAGGAATCTTTGACGATACTGGTTACGACGTCGGAAACCGCGTTTTGAATGGATGCAACATCGTTGGTAATGCGCGACATGAGCAGGCCGGTGGGATGTTGCGCAAAAAAAGACAAGGATTGCTTCTGAATCTGTTCGTAAAGTCTGTTGCGCAGATCGGTGACAATACGCAATCCTATAAAGTTCATTAAAACCGTTTGAATATAATTGCAGATGCCTTTGACTAAAAAAATCAGAATGACGGCAAGGGGGAGCCACTTCAATGAAGCGGGATTTTTCGCCAGAAATATGTCATCCAGAACCGGTTTAACCAGCACCGCCTGAGACGATGTCAACGCTCCGGCGATCACCATGCAGAGCATGGAAATCAAGAAACGCACACTGTACGGACGGCCCAGACTTAAAAGACGTTTAAATGTATTCATACCTTTGGATTACCTGTATAGCATATCCAGCGCCAGTTTAGCAGTTTTAATTGCCGCCCCGGGTTCTCCCAGCCTGGCCCGGATGGTTTCCAGTTCGCTGATCATTGCCCGTTGCCTGGCCCTGTTGTTTAAGATGGCCAGAGCTTCCTCGGCGATACGAGCGCCGCAGGCGTCGTTTTGGATCAACTCCGGCACGACCGTTTTCCCGGCGATGATATTGACCAGGCCGATATGTTTTACGTGGACAAACAATCGGCCGATAAAATAAGACAGCAGGGAAATTTTGTAAACAATAATCATGGGAATTTTAAGCAACGCTGTTTCCAGCGTGGCCGTTCCCGACGCAACCAGGGCCAGATCGGCACAGGCAACAACATCATACGTGTGGCCCGAAATCACTTTGACGTCCAGACGAGATCCGGTCATCATGTCGGTCAGGTCTTTTTCCTCAAGCGTGTCGGCCAGGGGAATGACGAATTGCATTTCCGGGATTTTATTTTTCAATATGGCCGCGGCCTTTAAAAGTTCCGGCATTAATTTTTTTATTTCCGAAAGACGGCTGCCCGGTAAAATGGCTATGGTCGTTTTGCTTTCATCCAACCCGGACTTTTTTCGCGACTCTTTTAGAGCGTAATTTGTTTTGACCATGTCCAGCAGAGGATGACCGACGTAGTTCACCGTAAATCCCTTCTGTCGGTAAGTTTCCACTTCAAAGGGGAGAATCACCGCCATTTGGGTCACTGTTTTTTTTATTTGCTCGATTCTGCCCCGGCGCCAGGCCCAAACCTGCGGGCTGATGTAGTATAAAACCCGGATGCCTCTTTTGCGGGCGGCTTTGGCCAGCGGTAAATTAAAATCCGGATAGTCGATCAGAATGACAAGATCGGGATGTCGTTCATCCAGCGATTTTTTCATCCGGCGCATGATTTTCAGAATCACTCTTAATTTGGAAAAAACTTCGGTAAAGCCGACAACGGCCATGGCTGAGGCATCGGCGAGAATTTGCACTCCCGCCGCCTGCATTTTTTTCCCGCCGATGCCATAGAAATTCAAGGCCGGATCGGCCTTCAGCATTTCCCGGACCAGACCGGCCCCATGCATATCGCCGGAGGCTTCGCCGGCAACAATCATGATGGTTTTATTTTTATGGTTTAAACGGTTCATGGCAGGACAGGCTGTGTTCTTCAGGAAGCATGGTTGATGATGTCGGCAATGAATCCGATTTCCTCTTGGCTCAGCTCGGGAAACATCGGCAGTGAGAGCACCTCCTGAGAGCACTTTTCACTTTGCGGCATCGTTTCCGGATCCCCGTATAATTTCAGGAATACGTCCTGCCGGTGCAGAGGCACGGGGTAATACACCGCCGAAGCAACGTCCTTTGCCTGAAGCGCGCCGGCGAGGAGATCACGATTTTTCGCCCTGATGGTAAATTGATGATAAACATGTTCGCAATTTTCGGAAGCGGTCGGCAGAATAACATGATCAGAGTTGATGGCCGCGCAGTAAGCCGCCGCATGACGGCGGCGCGCCGCATTGAATTCATCTATTTTTTTCAGCTTGATGCGGATTATTGCGGCCTGAATCTCATCCAGGCGGCTGTTGTAGCCGACTTCCTGATGATAGTAGCGCTTCGCACTGCCGTGATTCCGCAGCATCTGAACTTTACCGGCGAGCTCTTCGCTTTTTGTAATAATCATGCCGCCGTCGCCGTAGCCGGCCAGATTCTTGCTGGGGAAAAAACTGAAGCAACCGATGTCGCCGATGGATCCCACTTTTCTGCCGCGATAGACGGCTCCAAAAGCCTGAGCGCAATCTTCAATCACTTTCAGATCATGTTTTCCGGCGATGCTCATGATCGCATCCATATCGGCGGGATGGCCGAATAAATGAACCGGGATAATGGCTCGGGTCCGGGACGTTATTTTTTGCTCAATTTGACCGCAGTCGATATTATACGTATCAGGAAGGATATCCACAAAAACAGGCTTTGCATTCAACAGAGCGATCACCTCGGCCGTAGCGATAAACGTAAACGGGGTGGTGATGACCTCATCGCCGGCTTCAATCCCGCAGGCCCGCAATGCCAGCAGCAGGGCGTCGGTTCCATTGGCGACTCCTACGGCGTAAGGCAGATCATGATAGGCGGCAACTTCCTGCTCCAGGGCGGCGACGTTGGGACCGAGAATAAAGCGGGTTTCTTCCAGAACACAGCCGATGGCGGCGTCAATTTCCTTTTTGAGATTATGGTACTGCCTTTTTAAATCGACCATGGGAATCATTTCAGTAAAACCTCTGCTGCTTTCATTTTTCTTGTTATTTCCACGGCCAGCGCCAGGGATTTGCGCGCGTCTTCTCCGGAAACAGGGGGCCGGGAACGGTTGGTCACGGCCTCGACGAAGGAACGAATTTCCTCTTCCAGAGGATCATGGCTTCCGACTTCGATATTATTCTGTATAATCTGAGCCTGGCCTGTTTCACTCATGCCTTTGCTGAAAGAAAGAATTTCCCGCTTCTGACAATCCACTGAATGATATCCTTCGGGACTGAAAAACCGTATTTTTTGCATGGTTTTGGCGCTGATGCGGCTGGCTGTAACATTGGCCGTGCATCCGCTGGCAAACGAAATGCGGGCATTGGCGATATCGATTTTATCGGAGAGAATGGGAACGCCCATGGCTTCCACCCCCGTGACCGGCGAATCGACAAATTTTACAAGAATGTCCAGATCGTGAATCATCAGGTCCAGAATAATATCAACGTCTGTGCCGCGTTCGAAGAACGGATGGAGCCGGTGGGATTCTATAAAAAGAGGTTTCCGGATGAATTTTTCCAGGGCCATAATTGCGGGATTGAATCGTTCAACAAAACCGACCTGCAACACCAGTTTTTTCCCCTGAGCCAACCCGATTAATTCGTCAGCTTCTTCCAGTGTCGAGCAAATCGGTTTTTCGATCAGCACGTCAACGCCCGCCGCCAGAAAATCTCTTGCCACCTTGTGGTGGTCACTTGTCGGAACGGCAATACTGACGGCGTCTATCCGGCCGATCAGATCCTGATAATTCGCCGATGCCGCGCATTGATAAACATTCGCCGCTTTTTGAGCGCGTTCCGCAGATACGTCCGCTACGGCGATAATTTCGCAAGATTCCAGTTTCCGGTATTTCTGCAAGTGATAATTGCCCAGATGTCCGATGCCGACCACGCCGACTTTTATTTTCTTTTGCTTCATGTCCTGTAATTTAGCGGCAAATGCCTCTTTCCGATTCTTTAATAAATTTTATGAAATGTCTTACTTCAGGCAGATCCTCCACCTCGGATTCCGCTTTTTTGACGGCGTCTTCCAGAAGCAGTTTGGAGCGAAAAATTATCCGGTAGGCGTCGCTGATGGCTTTGATGGTTTTTTCGGGAAAATTTCTTCTTTTCAATCCGATCAAATTCAGACCGAAAAGCTTAGCGTGGTTTCCCTGGGCGATGGTGTAGGGCGGAATGTCCTTGACGGCGGCGGAACAACCTCCGATCATACAGTGTGCACCAACACGGCAGAACTGATGCACGCCGGTCAGACCGCTGATGATGGCGTAATCTTCAACATGAACGTGACCGGCCAGCGTTGCCGCATTGGACATAATCACATGATCGCCGAGTTTGCAGTTGTGGGCCACATGGCAGTATGCCATAATCAGATTGTGATCCCCCATGATGGTGACGCCGATATCGGACGTCGTTGACCGGTGAATCGTCACAAATTCTCTGATGGTATTAAAGTTCCCGATAACCACGCGGGTCTTTTCTCCGCCGAATTTCAAATCCTGGGGAGGGGCTCCGATGGAACAAAACTGAAAAATACGGCAGTTTTCCCCGATATGGGTAAAATCGTCGATGATAACGTGAGGACCGATTACCGTGTTCTTCCCGATTTTAACATCGGAACCGATGATCGAATACGGCCCGACTTCCACACCGTCTTCCAGGATCGCGTCGGGCGCAATGATTGCTGTCGAATGAATTTTCATTGTCTAACCTTCTTTTAAAAAATTACTTTTTCTGGAGATCGTCGACTTTTTTCAAAAGATCGTTCAGGGTCGCTCTCATTTCGGGCAGTTTTGACCGGCAGGCTTCTACCTGCAACCATTCTTTGTAAGGCAGTTGCGGCGCGCCGCCGACCATTTCTCCGGATTTAATGTCTCTGTGAATTCCCGAGCCGGCCGCGATCATCACATGGTCGCCGATGCTGATATGTCCGACCATACCGGTCTGTCCGCCGACCATCACGCTTCGGCCCAGTTTCGTGCTTCCGGAAATGCCGACCTGGGCGGTGATAACGGAATTTTCTCCGATAACCACATTGTGGGCGATCTGGACCAGATTGTCGATTTTGACATTGCGTTGAATCCATGTTTTGCCCAGGGTGGCTCGGTCAATGGTCGTATTGGCGCCTATTTCGACATCATCATCGATTTGCACAAAACCGACCTGGGGGATTTTGACATTGCCCTTGCCGGGAGATGCAAACCCGAAACCGTCGGCGCCGATCACCACTCCGGAATGCAGAGTAACGCGGTTGCCGATGATGCAGGAATGATACACGGCAGCGTTTGCATAGAGGATGGAGTCTTCGCCGATGGAAACGTTTCGGCCGATAAAAACGCCGGGGTACACGACAGTGCCCCTGCCTATTTTCGCTCCCCGGGAGATAAAAGCACGGGGAAAAATTACCGCGTCGGGAGAAATGCTTGCGCCTTCTTCAAGATACGCTTCGGAACTTACGCCGGGGCCGCCGTGGTCCGGCGGATAAAAATGATTCAGGATTTTTCCCAGCGCGACATAGGGGTCCGCAACAACGATCAGGTTTTTCCCCTCCGCCGTTGTCTGCGGAGAAACAAGAATGGCCGACGCTTTCGTATCTTTCAGTTTCTTCAGATATTTTTTATTGGCAATGAACGTCAGATCACCCTGATGCGCCTCTTCGATGGCTCGGATATGGTGGATGACAATGTCCTCCGATCCGATAACCGTACCGCCAAGAAACGCGGCTATCTCTCCAATTGTCATTTTCATCGAGTGAATATTGTCCGTTATTTGGTTTTATTGAATTCTTCAATAACTCTGTTGCTGAAATCGCTTTCCTTTGCATAATAAGGAATGGGCATGGTTGCCACATCGATGACCAGCGTGTATTTTTCTCTTTCAGCGATGGAGCGGACGATTTTGATGATGCCGGGCATCAGCTTTTGCGTCATTTCCTGATCGCGTTTCTTCAGTTCCTCGTTGGTGTCGTTGACGAGCAACTGATAATCTCTCATTTTCTTCTGATAAGCGGCTTCCTTTTCGCTTCGAGAGCTCTGGGTCATGATGGAGCCTTGTTTCTCCAGCTCTTCCTTCATTTTTTTCAATTGATTTTCCATGGTTTTGATTTCTTGAGTTTCTTTTTCGTAAAACTTCTTGAAATCATCGGCGGCTTTCTTTCCCGCGCTGGAATTCTGCATGATTTCCTGCAAATTGATAAAGCCGATTTTATCAGCCGCCCAGGCGTTCAAACCTAAAACAAAGATGAATACGGTCATGATGGTCATCAGGTAAAAAAGTTTTTTCATTTGTTGTCTCCTCTTTAAATTATATGTTTAATTTTTGTATATTCTCTTACATCGGCATTCCGATGGTAAATTCCCAGCGCCCGCTGGTGTCATCGTTTAATCCTCCGCGGTCGAGCACGTGACCATACTCGAGTCGCAACGGACCGATCGGCGAATACCAGCGAATGCCGGCTCCGACCGATTGCCGTAAATCACTCAGATCGTATTTGTTATCCCAGGAGTTGCCCGCATCATAAAAGGCAACGAGCTTCATTCCGGAATCCTTGATGAAGGGCAGCACCAGCTCGACATTGAAGACCAGCATATTTGTGCCGCCGATGACATCGGACGTTCCGCCATTGGTCGGCCCGACGTAACGGAACCCGCGCAGAGAATTGATTCCTCCCAGAACATATCGGTTGGAAACGGGAATTTCAACCCCCTCATGATCCTGAATATAACCGATCCTTCCTTTGGCGGCGAAAACGACATCCATCGGCAGGGGGAAATATGAGAATAACGTTGCTCCGTACTGAGTGTAGTTGGCGTCGCCCTGTAATGGACCGCCCGCATGGGTTGCGGCAATGCTGGCTTTAGTGCCCTTCGAGGGGAAAATGTAATCGTTGGTGGTGTCGCGGATAAAGGATAAGGTGACGGCGCTGGATGATGTCTCGCCTTCCTGAGCCTTCACATAGGCCGTTGCGAGCGACGAAACCTCCCGGATGTCGTCAATATAGTACTTGTATCCCAAATAGCCCACAATTTTTTCAATCAGAGGATATCCCACCGTCAAGCCCGCTCCCTGGGAATCCAGCGTGTAATAATCATATTCCTTTTCATATTTCCAGATATCCGCCTTGCACCAGAGCGGCAGACCGAAAAGCCACGGTTCCGTGAAAGATAAATCGTAATTGTTGGTTTCGGACCCGAGTGAGGCCTTCAAGCTCAGAATCTGCCCGTACCCAAGGAAATTTTGCTGCGTGATCTGAGCCATCATCACCAGTTTATCCGAAGCGCTGTACCCTGCTCCCACCATAAACATGCCCGTGCTTTTTTCCTTGACCCGGACATTAATATCCATTTTATTTTTATCCGCGCCCTTTTCCGTCTGGAAATCCACCTCTTCGAAATATCTCAACCGGTTCAGGTTGGCGTAACTGCTTCGCAGCTTGCTGCTGGAATAGAGGTCGCCTTCGACCACATCCAACTGACGGCGGATCACTTTATCCCGGGTAATGCTGTTGCCGGAAATATTGACGCTGCTGATATAAACCAGTTCGCCCTTCGTGATTTGGAAATCAAGATCGACCAGTTGCTCGTTTTCTCTGGTATTGACTTTGGGGTTGACGTCCGCATTGGCGTAGCCTTCGTCATTACAGGCCTGAACCAGCAGATCCAGATCCCGGATAATCGCTTCGCGGTTGTAATTATCGCCTTTCTTGACCTTAAGCGATTGCAGCAATTCTTCCCGTGATTTCTCCAGAGTGTCGCCGGAGATTTCCACTTTATCCACTTTGAATCGCTTGCCTTCCTGAATTTTGATTTTTACCAAGATGCCTTTTTGATCGGTTATGATTTCCGGTTCGCCGATTTGAGAATGGATAAAGCCGTTATTGAAATAATAGGCATTGATCCTGCCGACATCCTGTTTGAGCTGATCCCGTTTGAGCAGACCGGAATCGGTCGCGAAAGAAAAGATGCCTTTTTCGGACGTGCTCATCATCTTTTTTAATTCTTTTGCGCTGTAGGCTTCATTACCCTCGAAAACAATAGACTTGATATAGAGCCTGTCATTTTCTTTAATGTCGAGAACAACGCGAAAATCCTTTTCGCCGTCCTGTTCCACCCTGTCTTTAATTTCCGCATTGTAATAACCTTTGCTGTCATACAGCGCTTTGATCTTTTCAATATCCTCTTTGATCTGCTCCTGATTCAGATTTTGTCTGGTTTTGATAGTTAAAACCGCCTGAATATCATCTTTACCGACCGCCTTGTTCCCGATAATGCTGATCTCGGAAACCAGACCCTTTTCCTGCACGAAGAACGTAATAATCTTGCCTTCGGCCGTGGCGGATGTTTCTGCGGTGACGTTGATAAAATAACCCATCTTGAATATTGTTTTAATGTCGGCTGCGATATCGGCTTCGGAAAAAATACCGTCTTTTCTGCTTTTGATTTTTGCCGTAATAGCCGAGGAATTGATTTTGCGATTGCCCTGGATTTCAATTCTGGCTATTTTCTGAACCAGGCCGATTCGATCAAGGACTTCCACTTTTATTTGTTCGGTCAGCGAATTGATATTGGCCACCCCTCTGCCGTGAGCGGTTACCGGCGACAACGCGCTGCCCTTATGCACATCCGTTATTTTGGCGTCAATGTTCATGGATTTGCCGAACTGAGTCAGCGTGCCCGTAATGACAAAATCAGCCCCCTTGGACTTGCCGTAATCGATGGCTTTATTCTCTTCAATCTTCTCCTGGCTTTTGAGGAACTCATCGGCGGGAATCACTTGAATGGATTTTTCTTTTTGCAGCTCGTCCGAAAGATTTTTATACAAAGATTCGCGCAGAGCCGTTTTATCCTGATTGCTGAAGATTTCGAAAGGCATCACAACAATCTTTTTTAACTCTTCCGCCTGTACCTGGGGAACAAAAAGGATCATTAAAAATAAAATAATGAAAGATAACGTGCGTGTTTTTTCATTGATATTCATAAATTTCTCCATCGCGCAGAAGAATCCTTTCAGACATTCTTTCCGCCAGTAATTTGTTGTGTGTTACTGTAACAAGCGTTATTTTTTTTGTCACATTCAGGTTGACCAGAATGTCTTCTATCTTTTTTCCCGTTTCCGTGTCAAGATTTCCGGTGGGTTCGTCAACGAGCAGGATTTCCGGCTCCATAATCAGGGCGCGGGCAATGGCCACCCTCTGTTGTTCGCCCCCCGAAAGCTCTCCCGGTTTGTGAGTGATTCTGTTCTCTAATCCAACTTCTTGAAGCAATTTGCAAGCTTTTTCTCCGGCCTGTTTTTTGTTTATTCCACCGATCAGGGCCGGCATCATCGTGTTTTCCAGCGCGTTGAATTCCGGAAGAAGATTGTTGAACTGAAAAACGAATCCGATGTGCGCATTACGGAATGAAGATCGTTTTCCCTCCTCCCAGGCAAAGACATTCCTGTCGTCGATGAGCAGCGACCCGTTTGTGGGATGATCGAGCATGCCCATGATATGGATGAGGGTGCTTTTTCCGGCGCCCGAGGCGCCCAGAACGGCAAGAGACCGTCCTTTCTCTATCTTCAGGTTCAGTCCTCGCAAAACCTCAATTTTGTTGCCTGCTTTGAAAAAGGTTTTCGATAAATTTTCCAGCACAATCATACGTATCAGCCTTCGTTCACTCATATCGTAAAGCTTCCGCCGGATCGGTTTTGGAAGCTTTAAACGAGGGGTAAATTGTCGATAAGAAGCAGATCAGCAAGGTGCCGGCCACGATGATGGCGACGTCGCTGTAGTTCACTTTCGAGGGCAGTTCGCTGAGGTAATAAACATCTCCCGGCAAGAATTTGAAATTGAAAACTTTTTCCACAAATAATGAAACGTTCTGAAGATTCAAGGCGACGGCCAATCCGGCCACACATCCCAGAAAAGTGCCGATCACACCGATAATCAATCCTTGATAAATGAATATTTTCATGATGCTCCGCGAGGTTGCGCCCATTGATTTCAGTATCGCGATATCCTTATTTTTTTCCATGACAATCATGATCAGGGCGCTGATGATATTAAACGCGGCCACCAGGACAATCAGGCTCAAAATGATAAACATCACTCGTTTTTCCAGCTTCAGGGCGGAAAAAAGATTCTTGTTCATCTGCATCCAGTTTTGCGTCCAGAAGGGGAAGCCCAGTTTGCTTTGAATTTCCCGGGCAATGACATCCGCTTTGTAAATGTCATTCACTTTAATATCAATTCCCGTCACCGTATCCCCCATCTGCAAAAATTTCTGGCAGCTCGGCAAGGACAGATACGCCAGGGTTGAATCGTATTCGTAAAATCCGGATTCAAAGATTCCCACCACGACAAATTTCCCCATGCGGGGCATCATTCCCGCCGGCGTGGCAATGCTGACCGGGGAAATGATCGTTATGGTGTCGTAGAGAAAAATTCCCATGTTCCGGGCCATTTCCTTCCCGATGACGATACCCTCCGGCTGGACGCCGTTGTCTGAATAACCGGCGGCAATGTCCGGAGGAATTTTGTTGAGATAATCAAGATTTCCTTCTTTGATTTTTCCCAGATTGATGACGTGAAAGGCGCTTTCGGTGTCCAGGGCGCGAATGACGACGCCGGTGACGCCGTTGTCGTTGCGGATCATCGCCTGGCTGTAAATAAACGGCGTGGTGGCGACCACGCCTTCGATGCCGGCAATCTTTTCACGGACGTCGCGGTAGTTTTTCATGGGGCCGCTCATATCGGTGGTTAACTCGATGTGAGATTTAATGCCCAGGATCTTTGTGCGCAGATCCTCCTCAAACCCGTTCATCACCGCCAGAACAATGATCAGGGCGGCGACGCCGAGAAAAATCCCCAGGATGGAGATGGACGTGATGACGGAAACAAAGATCTGCTTGCGTTTGGCCTTTAAATAACGCCTGCTGATGAAAAGTTCGTAGGGCATCGGTATTGTTATATCCTTTTTCCGGGATAAGTCCGGTTCGGCTACGCCGTCAATAATCCGTTTTATTCCTGTCTGGCTCTCAACAGCGGGAACAAAATAACGTCTCTGATGGAGGAGCTGTCGGTAAAAAGCATCACCAGACGGTCAATGCCGATGCCTTCTCCGGCGGTCGGCGGCATGGCGTATTCCAGGGCACGGACATAGTCCTCGTCCATTTCATGGGCTTCGTCGTCGCCGGCTTCCCGTTCATGGAGCTGCTGCAGAAATCGTCCTTTCTGATCGACCGGATCATTCAATTCTGAAAACGCATTGGCGATCTCTCTGCCGTAAATATACAGTTCAAACCGGTCGGTGAGATCGGGATCATTTTTGGATCGCCGGGAGAGCGGAGAAATGACGACCGGGTAGTGGGTGACAAATGTCGGCTGGATCAGTTTCTTTTCCACCACCTCGTCAAAAATAGCCATTAAGATTTTTCCCAACGGATCATTGTCGTTCACCTTGCAACCGACCTTGCGGGCAAAAGATAAAGCCAGCGCCGGATCGTCCAGCGCCGCCGCGTCCATGTTCGCCAGTTGCAGGAGAGCGTCTTTGACGGAAATGCGCCGCCACGGAGGGGTCAGATCGATTTCCGTATCCTGATAATTGAATTTCAGACCGCCGAATATGTTCTTCGCCAGAAAACAGAACAGGTCTTCGGTAAAGGCCATCAAATCTTCATACGTGGCATAGGACTGATAAAACTCCATCATGGTGAATTCCGGATTGTGGAAGGTGGAGATGCCCTCATTGCGGAAATTGCGGTTGATTTCGTAGACCCGCTCCAGGCCGCCGGTCACCAGTCTTTTCAAATAAAGTTCCGGTGCAATGCGCAGATAAAAATCCATGTCCAGAGCGTTATGATGCGTTTTAAACGGCCGGGCCGCGGCGCCTCCCGCGCGCGGCTGCATCATCGGGGTTTCCACCTCCAGAAAATCATGCTCATCCATGAACTGACGGATCAACTTGATAATGAGGCTGCGCCGGTGAAATATTTCCTTCACCTTGGGGTTGGCGATCAGATCAAGATATCGCTGGCGGTATCGTGTTTCGATGTCGGTCAGGCCATGCCATTTTTCGGGCAAGGGACGTATCGATTTCGATAACAGCATGAGTTTTTGCGCTTCAATGGTCAATTCGTTGGTCTTTGTCCGGAATAATTTACCCGAGATAAAGATGATGTCGCCGATGTCGAGTTTCTTGAAAACAAAATATTCTTCCGGGCTTAAACTGTTCTTGCCGATGTAGCCCTGGATCTGTCCCTTGTAATCCTGAATTTTGATAAAAGCCGCTTTGCCGAAATTGCGCACGGCCATCAGACGTCCGGCAACGGAAAAAGTCTCTTCCTGTTTTGCCAGGGAATCGTTATCCATATCGCCGAATTTCAACGTTATTTCCTGTGTTGTGTTTTTCGGTTTGATGTCGTTGGGGTATAAATCAATGCCTGCCGATTTCAGATCGGCAATTTTTTCACGGCGGATATTTAAAAGGTCATTATCTTCCATAGCTTCTCCACTTTTGTAAAGTCTGCTTAACTATATTTTTTTAGCCAAATAGTCAAGTATAACGATAATAAGGGGAATAGGCCTCCATGCGACGTCAATCGCAATGGGAGCGCCGTGCAAGGTCTGAAAATAACGACGTTCGTTGATAAATGAGACCTGCATTCAAAACGTTTTATTATTTCATGATAAAAAATATTGTTCCTAACCGTCGAGGTTGATCAATAAACGCTTGACATAATACATAACACACGTTACATTACACATGTAATTTTAACAGACCGGGAATTGCATGCCGCCAAAAGTTATTTATAGCAGGTCCGATATTATCGATTCCTCGTTGAGAATCGTCAAAGAAAAGGGATTTAAGCAACTGAGCGCCCGCGAAGTTGCCAGGCAATTGATTTCCTCCACCCGGCCGGTATACGAACATTTTCAATCCATGGACGAGTTGAAAAAGGCGGTGCTGCAAAAGACCGTTGATCTTCTCTATGATTATGTCACGCGGCAGTACACGAAAAATGCCTTCCTGAATACCGGCGTCGGCTATGTTTTGTATGCCCGGGATCATAAAGAATTTTTTAAAATGATATTCCTGGAGGATAACGATGCCAGCGGAATCATCGACGAAATGCTGAAGAAGCTGGATAAAGAGATCGTGAAGGTGCCGGAACTCAAGAAACTTGCTCCGGCCGAGAGAAAGGATCTGTTGAAAAACGGCTGGATTTACACCCATGGATGTGCCGTCATGGTTTTTGCCGGATACATAAAAAACAATCAGGATAAACAAATTATTAAGATGCTTGCTGAAGCAGGTCCCATTTTTATTGAAGATGCACTTCGAAAGCACAATGCTGATGCGCTCATCAATACAACGATAAAGGAGATTGAATAATGTCGGAAAATCCATTGCATTTGCTGATGAATCCCCAATCCATTGCGGTTGCCGGAGCGAATAACAACCCGTCGAAGATGGGAACCATACAGGCGTTGAATATTGTGAAAGGCGGCTATGGCGGCAGATTTTACCCGATTCATCCCGCGGAAAAAACCGTTTTGGGTTGCCCCGCCTACGCCACACCGGAGGATTTGCCCGAAGCGCCCGATCTGGCCATCCTGATTGTGCCCATACGAGCGGTTGCTTCCCTGCTGGAGGGCTTCGGCAAAATCGGCACGAAGAGAGCCATCGTAATCACCGCCGGGTTTAAGGAAACCGGCGCGGCGGGACGGGACATGGAAAAAAAGATCAACGAAATAGCAGACCGCTATCAGATGCGTTTTGTCGGTCCCAACTGCATGGGTGTCATCAATTCCGGGATTTCATTAAACACCACCGTTTTAGCCACGTCCAGGGAACCGGGCCTTCTGGGATTTGCGTCGCAAAGCGGCACATTCCTGAGCCAGACGCTGCCCTATCTCAACAAAAGAGGGATTCGTTTCAGCAAGGCCATCAGTCTGGGCAACGAGGCCAACATCAATATGATTGACGCGCTGGAATATCTGGGAGAAGATGAACAAACCAAAGCCATCATTCTGTACATTGAAGGCATCCGCGAAGGGCGACGGTTTCTCGACGTTGCCCGAAACATCACACCGCACAAACCGATTGCAGCGTTATACGTGGGCGGTTCCGCCTCCGGCGCGCGCGCGGGGTTGAGTCACACCGGCGCCATGGCCGGTCCGGATTTCCTCTATAACGGTATTTTCAAGCAGGCCGGCATCATCCGGGTCAACACCATTGAAGATCTTTACTATCACGGCTGGACGCTGGCCACACAACCGCCGATGCGCGGCAAAAGAGTCGGCGTCATGACCAATTCCGGCGGGCCCTCCACAACCATTTCCTATACCTGCGATGCGGTCGGTCTGGAAGTGCCCCGCTTTTCCGACGGGCTGCAAAACGAAATCAGAAAACACATTGAACCGCACGCCTCTGCGTCCAATCCCGTCGATATGACGTTTGACCTGAGCATGAACAAACTCGCGCTCACCCTGCCGGAGATGGTGATGAAAAGCGGCGAGGTCGATGCGGTCGTTCTGCACGGAACCATGATGACCGGTTATCTGAAAGAGGTTTATCCCACGTTGAAGGACATTATCGGCAATATTTCTCTGGAAGATTTTTTGAAATACGGCCAGATGGACCGGACGGTTGCCAACGAAACCTTTGAGCTGCCCTCCAAATATAAAATTCCGATGCTGATATCTTCGTTTTTTGATCATGAAGACAACTATATCAAGGGTTATCAGGATACGAACACACCGGTGTTTTATTCCCCGGAAAATACCGCGCGGGCACTGGGCTCGCTTTACCGGTACAAGCAAAGCAAAGAGCGTGCTCCCCGTAAAGATGCCGCTTTGCCGAAAATCAAAAAAACGGCAGAAGAGATTATCCTCAAGGCGCTGGACAACAAACAAAAGGCGCTGGATGAATACGAGGCGAAACAATTGCTGGCCTGTTACGGCGTGCCGGTAACGAAGGAAGCGCGGACGGTAAAGGTTGAAGACGCTCTGAAGGCCGCTAAAAAAATCAGTTATCCGGTGGCGCTCAAGGCCTGCTCCTGGAAAATCATGCACAAAAGCGGCAAGGGACTCATCGCGCTGAATGTGGAAAACGAAACCGATCTGAAAAAGGAATTTAAAAATATTCAAAAGAATGCGGGGAAAAGTGTGCCAGTGCTGGTGCAGGAAATGCTCAGCGGCAGCCGCGAATTTTTGGCCGGCATGACGCGCTTTGCCGGATTCGGTCCGGGTGTCGTTTTCGGTCTGGGCGGCGTTTTCACGGAAGTTTTTAAAGACACGACAATGCGCCTCGCGCCGGTTACAGGCGCCGATGCGCTGGAAATGTTCGAAGACATCAACGCCCGCAAACTGCTCGATAAATTCCGCGGTATGCCGAAGGTAAAATTAAACAATCTGTCCAGAATCATTCAGACGGTGGGAAACATCGCGCTTCTGCATCCGGAAATCGCAGAAATCGATCTCAACCCGATCATCATTGACGGTGCCGAGCCGGTCGTCGCCGATGCGCTGATTGTGCTGGAGAACAAACCTTAAGTTTAATGAGACCCAAATTTCAGAAACGAAGTGCACTGAAATTTGATGGTCGAATTATCCCCGAGGAGAAGCCGAGCGGGATAAATGCGGGTCTAATTCCCCACCCCTTGGGGCACAAGTTCCTTTGGATATCCCGCTGCTTGCGGCGGGGTTGTTCATTTGCTCCCAATTAAACTTGGCTTCACAATTTAGAATTTTATAACAACTTCTTCCTGTATTCCTCAGATTCTAAATTTTTTATTTTTGTGCAACATTACAACCGATTATATGCGGATATCCCTCTTTAGTGGGATTGACAAACTAATCCCATGAGCGTATTTTTAAAAAACATTCTTAAGTCACAAAACATATAATCAGAAACTATTTGAAGAATTAAAAAGAGGTGCCTTATGAAATATCGCAATTTTTTCTTTTACGTTATAATAACTATGTTTGTAATAGTCTCCGGTTGTGCTTCAACTCCACTAATCAAAGCTTCAGCAGATGGTGATTCTTCGGCTGTTCAGCAATTAATTAATCAAGGTGCTAATATAAATGAACCTGATAGTGGCGGTTACACTCCATTGATGCACGCAATCTGGTCTGAAAAAACTGAAACGGCTAAAGTTTTAATAAATAAAGGTGCTGATATAAACGCTAAAGACAAAAATGGTTATACGCCTCTTTTATGGGCATCAAGTTATGGTAATTTAGATATTGCGAAACTTCTTATAGACAAGGGTGCTGATGTTAATGCCAAGGGTAATGATAAAAGCACCCCTTATTTATTAGCTATTCTGGCAAACAACACTGAATTAGCGCAGCTACTAGTAAATAAAGGTGCTGATCTAAACATTATAAATAAGCAAGGAGGTGACGCCTTAATTGATGCAGTTGACAAGGGAAGTTATAAATTAACAGAACTATTGCTTGATGGTGCATTCTACTTGCAAGTGCACCACTCATAGATAAAGAACGGACATGAAGGGATTTTCTGGTAGTGTGTGAAGCACGACCAACACGCACATCAGAAAGGAGTCCCTCATGCCCTACCACCATCTTACACAAAAAGATCGATATGTCATCAGCCATTTAAGCCTTGCCGGTTATTCACTTAGAGAAATCGGACGGCGTATTGGCAGAAGCCACACAACCGTTAATCGAGAAATTAAACGCAACGGTCCTCTGTATCCTGAGATGACTGTATACTGGTATGAAAACAGTCATCCAGTAGCCATTAAACGACAACACAAGCCCCGTCATCATCGCCGACAAAATCACGTAAAGTTAAAGGACTATGTCGAATCAAAAATTCGCCTGGATTGGCCTCCTGAAGCGATTTCCGCCCGTTTGAAGTTGGATTATCCCACCGACCAACAAATGCGTATCAGCCATGAAACCATCTACCGCTGGATATTCCGGGATGCGCAAAGAGGTGGCGATCTTTATCAACATCTTCGCCGTCGACACAAAAAACGCCGTAAACAAACACGTTATGGCACCGGCAGACGTTTTCTTCCCGGTCGTGTCTCTATTGATGAACGACCGCCCATTGTTGATCAGCGCAACCGCGTTGGTGATTGGGAAGGCGATACGCTGGAAGGCGCAAAAGGAACAGGAGGACTGGCGACGCATGTCGACCGTAAATCCCGCTTCCTCCTCGCCGTCAAACTTGCGGACAAAAAGGCCGCTACCATGACACACCAAACCACCAAAGCCTTCCGCAAGGTTCCCCGGAAATTACGTCATACACTTACGGTTGACAACGGCAAAGAATTTGCCAATTTCAAAGAGCTGGAATCAAATATAAAATTAAACATATATTTCGCTGATCCCTATGCTGCCTGGCAAAGAGGAACAAATGAAAACACCAATGGCTTGCTCAGACAATTCTTTCCTAAAGGAACTAACTTTATTGCCGTTTCCGAAAAAAAGGTTGCTTTTGTTGTCCATAACCTTAATAATCGCCCTCGAAAGTGCCTCAACTACCAGACCCCACATGAAGTCTTTTCTCTTGCTAAATGTGGTGCACTTTGAACTGGAATGCACCGATAAAGGCGCAAATGTTAATTCAAAGGATAGTAGGGAAGCAACAGCATTAATGCATGCAGTATGGAACGGAAAATCCGATTTAGCAAAGCTACTAATAAATAAAGGGGCGGATGTAAATGCTAAAGACAAGCAAAAAGGTGACGCTTTAATTTACGCAGTTGATAATGGAGATTATGAATTAACAGAACTATTGCTTGATAAAGGCGCAAATGTAAACTCAAAGGACTTTACAAATACCACTCCCATTATGCATGCGGTTCTTAGAACGACAAACGAAAAACTTGTTTCGTTGCTTATTGAAAGAGGAGCTAATCTGGATGAAAAAGATGATGAAGGTTATACGCCTTTAGAATATGCGTTATATGTAAGGAAATTTGCACTTGCTGAAGAAATTAAGAAAGGTATGGCCTATGTTCGTAAGGATATGCCTGGTGCAAAGATAGTCTTTATTAGAGAAGCTGAATTTCTGTCTACTGCACAAGATGTCTTTATTTATATTGATGATAAAATAGTAGCAAATCTCTATAGCGAAAATAGCACCGAATATATTGATATTAATTCAGGGAAATGTACTCTGAGCATTAAAGGAAGCAACTTGGCAGGAAACTACGTAAAATCTTTCGATGCAGTGGCAGGGCAAACATATTATTTTGAGGTGACTAGACGTGCAGGAAATATTATTGCAGGAGTAGTGGGAGGGGCTGTAGGTGTCTTAGTGGACAGAGCAATCCAAGGAGACGAAGCAGGAATTTTCAAAATCACTCAGCTAGAGGAATCTGTGGCTAAAGAAAAAATCAAGGCAATAAATGAAAAAAGAAAATCAACTGCCCCGAACAGAACTTGACTTTACAATGAGTGTCAACTCAATTGATAGCTTCCTGAAAGTCGGTGTAATATAAATTTTAAGACCATACGCTGTTTCAAAGAGTAATCCTGAATATGTGGAACGGATAATTTGGGATAATTAAGTTAGGATATTATGCCGATCCATATAAACAATGTTATCAGTAGAGCAACCGGATGCAAAAGATTGCGGAAACATCTGAGATTTTACGAATACTCACAACTACACAACCTCGTTTGGTCGGCGTAGATGGAGTTGATGGCTCTGGTAAGAGTTGGCTCGCTACGTTACTGTCAAAAGAACTGGGCTGGCCTCACATTGATCTGGACGACCACATTGAGAACAATATGGGCGGGTACGTGGAGCACGTACACTACGACGATGTTCAAAACATACTCAACAACACCAGTGGGTCCGTCATCATTGAAGGCGTATGCCTTCTCCATGTGCTTGAAGGACTAAAAAGGCACCTAGACTTCCTCATTTACGTCAAAAGAGTGGCTCACTACGGCAGATGGTACGACGAAGAAGACTGTACTGTAAGCGAAGATATTGATGACTTCATAAACAACAAAAGGGGGGAACTTCGGAAGTTTGCTGAGGTGGACGCTTACATGAACGGTGAAGAACCAAGGACTGATGTTGAGTTTCCTGCATTGGATGAAGAAATCATCCGCTATCATTACAACTATACGCCCCAAGATAAGGCCGATATTGTGTATGAAAGAATCGACTGATAACAAGCCGTTCCACCGGATCGCTTACGCTCCCAGTGAACTCGGCGTTAGGCATAAAAAATAAATGGGAGGGATATATCAATGAGCTTTTTCTTAGCTAATCTTATTTCATTAACGATAATGTTGGAGCGTGTCAGATAATTTGTGTAAATGAACTTTCTGCATAATCAGCAAGGCATCCGATCCTTATAGAGAATTGCAAACTGGTTAAGCGCCTTGCCCCAATCTCTGGCGGGCATTGTCCACTTTTTCTGGATGTTTTTCAAGGACAAATACAGTAACTTGACAGCCGCCTCGTCATTCGGGAATGAAGCTCTGTTTTTGATCGTTTTCTTTAAACTGTTATTCAAAGATTCAATCGCATTGGTCGTATAAATTGTCCTGAACGATACTTGAGTTGACAGTGGTCAGTCTCTCCGAGATTGTCCGCTAGTTTTTATGCTGCCAGATCATTCAAATTCTTCTGGGCAAAAAGCTGTTTTCCGTCAATGAAAGTCTGCATCGGCGTCCTGCCTTGACAGCGTTTCCCTTGATGCGTCCGCTCATTGTTATAACGGTTTATATACTCATCCAGATCCGTTTGCAAGACGTCCAGATCGCTGTATATCTTCTTTCTAAAAATAACCCTGTAAAATTCGTTCAGAATCGTCTGGTGAA
>Ga0208459_1000243_pt1 | contig 69933 bp, 51 predicted proteins | sample AD_UKC087_MetaG_FD_184433 | JGI IMG/M metagenome (GOLD analysis project Ga0208459, IMG submission 184433) | Active sludge microbial communities of municipal wastewater-treating anaerobic digesters from USA - AD_UKC087_MetaG (SPAdes) (version 2) | ecosystem: Engineered > Bioreactor > Anaerobic >... | reverse complement strand
CGATAATATCAGGTCAATTCGAGAAATGCCGATATCATTTCGGGACTCCCGATGACCACAAGGATATCGCCCTCATTTATCGTGTCGTCCGGGTTGGGCAGGCCGCCGTTGCGCTCCAGACGAGCCGCCCTGGTCTGTTCCGTGTCGTCGATTCGCTTGATGGCAAGAATGTTCAGCAGGAATCTGCGCCTGAAGTCGAGTTCCAGAACCGTCTTTCCCCACAGCGGACGTGGCGCGTTCACCTCCACCACCTGTTGGCCGGTTGACAGTGTGATCCGTGCCATCACGTCGGGCGCGTAGATTTCCTGTGCCAGCCGCTCGCCCATTTCTTCTTCCGGGTCGATCGTCCGGATTGCGCCAAGCGTGCGAAGAACCTGACTGTGGATGTCGCTGTGCGCCCGCGCATAGATGTTGCCGGCTCCGTGGGTGTAGAGCATCGCGGTCACCAGGATGGATTGCTCCAGATTTTCCCCGATGGCGACGATGATTCTGTCGGCATCCAGGACACCCGAATCGATAAGGTTTGCAGGGATCGTGAGATCGGTGCACAGCGCCCTGGTCACGCGATCCTTGACCATTTCCACCAGCTTTCCGTTTTTATCGACCGCCAGGACGTTGATGCCAAGGTCGTTCAGGGCATACGCCAGGCTGCGCCCAAAAAGCCCCATGCCAATAACAGCGCAAGATCTGACCTTCATTGAAACCACCTCTAATCAACCCACCAGAATGCGCCCCTGCGGATAGCTGACACCCACCGGGGTGCGCCTTGCAAGGGCAAGCGTCAAGGTGAGGGGCCCGATTCTTCCAACGTACATCAAAATGGTGACAAGCAATTTTGCCGGCCAGTGGAGATCCATCGTAAGGTTCATCGACAGGCCGACGGTGCCAAATGCACTGACGGATTCAAACAGTGCGCGTTCCAGCCTGACTTCCGGTTCAAGCCATGTGAGCAGAAAGGTTGCCACAAAACACGCCATCAGCGATACAAAGGCAATCACGACGACGTTGTGAATCGTTCTCGGATGAACAGACCTGTTGAACAACTCGATGTCGGAACGGCGCCGCATTGTTGCCTTGACCGAAAGCACGATCAGCGCGAACGTCGTAATCTTGATGCCGCCGCCGGTTCCGCCGGGTGCCGTTCCGACAAACATCAGGAAGAGGAAAAGCATCACTGCCGGTGTGGTGGACTGTCCGATATCCACCGTGTTGAAGCCCGCCGTGCGTGCGGTGACCGATTGGAACAGGCTTGCCCAGACGCGCTCACCCATTCCGAATCCGGCCTGGGCGCCGTTGTAGTCGAAAATGAAAAGAAGAACGGCGCCGCCGACGATCATTATGCCGGTCAGCAGAAGCACAAGTTTCGCATGGATTGAAAGCTGGCGCAGACCGCCTGTGAATCCATCCGACCAGGTTCGGAACGAGAACAGGGCCGAAAGTACCGGAAAACCCAGCCCGCCCAGAACAACAAGGCTTATCACCGTGAGGTTCACAATCGGATCCGTGCGGAATTGAACGAGGCTGTTTGAAAACAGGGAAAAGCCGGCATTGCAGAAGGCGGAAATCGAGTGAAATACGCCGAACCACAGTGCCTTGTCCGGTTGGGAAGGGAAGATACCCCAGAAGCGAACCGAAAGAAGCAGGGCGCCGACCGTCTCGATAATCAGGGTCATCACAACAATCTGGCGCACAAGGCCGACAACCGTAAGCGTTGAATCGTCGCGTCCGACGGATGTCAGCATGACCTCGCGGCTGTTCATCTTCAACCTGCCGGCGAACAAGGCAATCGATGCGGATGAAAGCGTCATGATTCCAAGGCCGCCGGTCTGGATGAGCACAAGGATGATGATCTGGCCGACCGCCGAAAATCCGCCGATGTCCGACCTGGCGAGATGGTCGATGCCAGTGTGAAGAACGGCGAGCCCGGTGACGCAATGGGCAGATGTTGCGGTAAAAAGCGCGTCGATGAAGGAAATCGACAGGCCGTTGGCCGACGAACGCGGCATCATCAAGAGGATGGTACCGACAAGTATCAGCACGATAAACGAAAAGGCGACCGCCTTTTCAGGGGTGCCGATGAATCGTCCGATGAACCATTGACCGGCACCGGTTCGGCGGAAAATCTTCACAAGGTCGTAGATGATGGCGCATCCCGCGACAAGCGCCATCAAAGGCGGCTTGGGGATCAGGGAAAGGGTGAGCGCAATCAGGATCAGATCCGGGACGGCGGTCTTCAGGCACCGCCACTTGTAGATGGCCTGAAGCAGTCGAAGGGAATGACGATAGAGCGATGATGCAATCAGCAGGCCGACTATTGAATAGAAAGCGGCCAGAAATGCCCTTGATTCCCATGCCATCAAACCTTCCATAACCAGTATCAGGGCAAGCGCTGTAAGCTCGAAGGCGGCGGTCGTCATGCGGGCCTGCAGGATCCTGCGCGGCAGGTTCTCCGGAATTCTGAATGGGAATTTCACGATGCGGAACCTTCGTCAACGCACGCTGCTGTGCTGAAGGATGTAATTCGGATGCGTGTTGATCAGGCGGGCAAATCCCAGGGCCTCCTGGGCGGTGCCCTTTACCACGAAGAAGACCCTTGGCAACTGGGCTGCGGGCGGAACGGTCTCGTCGATGAATTGCAACGTTGCATCTGTTCCGTCCCAGGCAATACGGGCAGCCAGGTGAACCGACCGGCAGCTTTTCACAATCCACAGATCCGGGCCGACGCCAATCAGTCCGTTTGCCAGCGGGACGTAAATCTGGTCGGCAAACAGGTCGAAGTCGGACAGTGGGATTTCGACGACCTGATCCTCGATAAGGCCCGGTGTGTAAATCAGGCTGTCGATCGTCATCGGGATGGTCATGATGACGGTACGCTGCTCGCGGACGTCGCCGGTCTGGTCGTCGCTGGCGCCGATATCAATCGTCAACTGATACACCCGGCCATCGTCGCGCCAATCGACATTGACCGGCCTGGCGGTCTTCTGGATATCAAGGGATATCGGGATTTCGGCTTCGGCAGTGGGCGAGAACTGGAAGAGAGGGCCGTATTCACCATCCTGCAGGGCGGCGCGGGTGTCGATATCGACGGTCAGCCATTGCTTGCCCATCTTGTCCAGAACGGAGTCGATGACCTGCTGGCACTTTTCCATGGCATCCGCGTTGTGGATGGCCCCATAGGCCCATTCGCCGAACCAGGGGTTGATGCCCGTGGCGTCGGAGACTTCGGCCTTGATGATTGACAGGTAACCGTCATCCAGCACTTCCCGGTCGGCGGTGACGTCGATGGCGTCAGCGGCCGCGAGTTCAAGCGCGACATCGGCGGCGGCCAGGCAAGTTGATGCCTTGTAGTTGCCGATGCGCATCTCGTTGTCGTTTTCCTTGACCGAGTAACCGATGGTGCCCATGCGGCCCATCCAGCGGCTGATGCCTTCGGTGCTGGGGGGCTGCCACGTGCTGTCGGCGAACGGAAGCAGCGGCTTCGGGGCGATTCCAAGCTTCTCCAGGCGCGTGACGTAGTCGGTTATCGTCGTATGGTAGTAGCCGGCGTCCGCCTTTTCCTGCAACTCCTTTTCGAATTTGCCGACTGCCTTCATGTCCGGCTCGGGCGTGACCATTGCCAGATACGGGTTGCCGGGGGTTGCCAGAACCTCGCCGTCGTCGAAGAACGTCCAATCCACATCAACACCGGCCGTGGGATCAACGCTGCCGCCGACCACAACCTTGACCGGGCCGGGAGCGCCAGGGCCGGTACTTTCATACACCGGCCACACTCCATCGTCGGTATCGCCCTGCTGGTGGTACTTGTAAAGGTTGCGGTGCATCACGTCGATGGTGTAACCGTTTTCCGCCATGATGCGGTGCTTGCCCACGCCGGACTGTCCCTCCTGGTTGAACACGACGCCCGAAAGGGGCAGGCCCGCTTCTTCGAAAACCTTGCGGTTGAAGTCGATGGACCACTTCAGGTCGCGTGACGGGAAGGCCAGGAAAAGCTGGTCGGACCAGTGGATGCTGACCAGTTCGATCTGTCCGCTGTTTGCGGCGCACTGAAGCTTCGCAAAGACGTCGGGATGTTTTTCGGCGATTGCCTGAACCATCAGCCCGGGCATTTCGAACGTGGCGCGCCAGGTCGGGTGTGCCAGGTAAAGGTCGAGAATCGGCAGGAACGAAATCCGGATGATCCAGTCGGTCAGGGCCTCGTCGTCAAGTCCCATGCAGTCTTCATGCGTCAGGCCCATGTCGGCGCAGATGGAAATCGTTTCGCCGTTGTATTCAAGCACAAGGCCACCGGGCACGTATTGGATGTTCCAGTGGAACATGGTCAGCCCGAACTTCGTCTGCCCGTCGTCCTGGTCGGGCCAGTCTTCGTAAGTGCCGCAGGTAAAGACCTCGGGCGGAATATCGGGCGTGCCGATGTCGGTCGGCAGTTCGGCGTCCAAATCGGGTGGGGTGTCGATGGCGCTGTCCTGATGTGTGTCCAGGGAAATGTCATAAGGCCCCATATCGTCGCCAACATCCGGCGTGATGGAATCAACCGGGATATCCGCGATGGTGTCGTCAAGCACGTCGTCGGTCGGGTTCGAACCGGATCCGCAACCGGCGGCGGCGACAACAGTCGTCAGTGCGGCGGCAATGGCGATTCTTGAAAGTTTCATGGCAACCCCCGGGTGAGTCGAAAAGACGCGCGATTATACCCGATCTTTGCAAGCCCGGTAAGCCACCACGCAGCGTTCCCCTGGCGCATCCGCCACTTGTGTCGGGCGGGCTGCAGCCCCAGCACGATGAACGGATGGCGCCGTGTACCTGCATGGGCGGATTATATCAGCCAGCAGCGGTCGAGCACGGTGCAGTCAGCCGCGTCGAACCAAAGGCACATTCAATCCGCGTTGATGGTTCGTCAGGCAAGGACGCGCGCCAGGGCATCGGCGATAAGGAAGCCTTCAACGGTGCTGTGGACGCGGTCGTCACGGATCATGACCAGCTTCTCGCGAACCAGGCGGGCCAGTTTGTCATCGACTCCATCGGCATGCAGGTCGGCACGGGCGACACCGCCCATCCAGCGGAAGCCCAGCGCCACGCGTTCAAGGCGAAGCTGGTCGTCGGTCAATGCTTCCGTGTCTTCGATGGCGTTTTCGGCCTGGTTCATGGCCTGGATATAGGCCGCGGCGCCCCGGACATTCCACCAGCGGCGCGTGCCGTCGAAGCTGTGGGCGGACGCGCCGACGCCAAGCCACGGACGGCCCTGCCAGTAGCGCGCGTTGTGGGCGGCCATGTTGTCGAACGTGTCCAGGCAGTAATTGGAGACTTCGTAGTGCAGGTACCCCTTGCCACGCAGGTACTTCGACGTCGCCAGGTAACCGTCGGCCGCGGCATCCTGGTCGGGGCGGTGGAACTTGGCGCCGGCCGCGTGGAAGGCGCTGCCTTCATCAATGGTCAGTTCATACACCGAGATGTGTGAAGGCTTCAGGGACGCTGCCTTGTGGACTGAACGCATGCGCTGTTCGGTGTTCTGGCCGGGAAGTCCCTGGATCAGGTCGATGCAGATCTTCGCGCCGGTCATCTGGCAGTCAGAGATCGCGTCAAGCGCGTCCTGGACGTCGTGGCGGCGGCCCAGAAAATCGAGTTCGTTCTGCTCGAAGCTCTGGACGCCAAGGCTGATTCGGTTGAAGCCGGCCTTTTTGACCCAGAACGACGCCTTGTCGATGGTCACATCGCCGGGATTGACCTCGATCGTCCATTCGGCGTCGGGCTTAACGAAAAGCTCGGATCGGATGAAATCGGTGATGCGCCCCATATGCTCTTCGGAAAGCAGGCCGGGGGTGCCGCCGCCGAAATATACGGTGTCGAACGATCGCGCCTGCTCGGGACGTGCCGCGATTTCGTCGCAGAGCGTCTCGATGTATTCATCAATCAGGTCGTCCTGGTCGGGTGCCGAGTCGAACGCGCAGTAAGGGCATTTGGTTCGGCAGAACGGGATGTGGACGTAAAGGCCGAAACAGGTGGACATACAGAAACCTCAGAGCGGGCGGATGCGATCCGCTTGAACAAGGCACAAGGCACGGCTAATCGTCCTTGGTTTTCAGGACGGCAATGAAAGCCTTCTGCGGAATTTCGACGTCGCCCACGATCTTCATCTTCCGCTTGCCTTCCTTCTGCTTTTCCAGCAGCTTGCGCTTACGACTGATGTCGCCGCCGTAACACTTCGCGGTGACGTCCTTGCGGAACGGCTGGATCGTCTCGCGGGCGATGATCTTGCCGCCGATGGCACCCTGGATTGGCACCTTGAACTGCTGGCGCGGGATTTCCTCCGAAAGCCGTTCGCAGGCCTGAAGGGCGCGCGCGCGCGCATTGTCGCGGTGAACGATCATCGAAAGCGCATCCACCTTCTCGCCGTTGACCAGGATGTCCAGCTTGACCAGGTCGGACTTGCGGTAATCAAGCATTTCATAGTCGAAGCTGCCGTAACCCTGGGTAATCGACTTCAGCTTGTCGTAGAAGTCGAAGATGACTTCGGCAAGCGGCATGTCGAACCGCATTTCCAGGCGACCGGGCGCGGGATATCCTAGCTCGCTGTTTTCGCCGCGCTTTTCAAGGCAGAGCTTCATCACGGCACCCATGTATCGATCCGGGATCATGATTGATGCCCGGATATATGGTTCCTCTGCGGAACGGATATAAACGGGATCTGGATAGTGGGCCGGGTTATCGACAACGGCCATCGACCCGTCTTCCAGGAAGAAGTGGTACTCGACGGACGGCGCGGTCAGAATCAGCGACTGATCGAACTCGCGCTCCAGCCTTTCCTGGACGATTTCCAGGTGCAGCAGGCCCAGGAACCCCGCCCGGAACCCCTGGCCAAGCGCGGTCGATGAGTCCTTTTCATAGGTCAGAGCCGCGTCGTTCAGCTTGTACTTTTCAAGGGCGTCGGCCAACTCCTGGTAATCTTCGGTCGAAACAGGATAAAGCGATGAAAAGACGACCGGCTTTGAAGCCCTGAATTCTTCCAGCGGGCTTGTCGCCGGGTTGTCTTCCGTCGTTACCGTGTCGCCGATGCGGGTGTCCGCCACCGTCTTGACGCCGGCGATGATGTAGCCGACGTCCCCAGCGACCAGTTGCTTGACCGCCGTGCGGTTGATGCTGTAGATGCCGACTTCTTCGATCCGGTGGGTCGCGCCGGTTGACATCATCCGGGCGATCTGGCCTGGCTTGACCGTTCCGTTCATGACCCGGATGCTGGCAACAGCCCCGCGGAACGGGTCATAGAACGCATCGAAAATCAGGGCCTGCAATGGCGCCCCGGGATTCCCCTTGTGTTCGGGGATGCGTTCCACGACGGCCTGCAACAGTTCCGGAACGCCCTTTCCCGTCTTGGCCGAAACCATGACGGTTTCCTCCGGGAAAAGGCCGAGTTCACGGTCGATCTGTTCCAGGCACATATCGATATCCGCGGAAGGAAGGTCGATTTTATTGATGACCGGAATGATTTCCAGGCCGTTTTCCATCGCAAGATACATGTTGGCAACGGTCTGGGCCTGAACCCCCTGGGATGCGTCCACAAGAAGCACGACGCCCTCGCAGGATTTCAGAGCCCGCGAGACCTCGTAAGAGAAATCAACATGCCCGGGGGTGTCGATCAGGTTAAGAAAGTACTGCCGGCCGTCGGCAGCGACAAAGGGGAGTCGGGCGGTCTGGCTTTTGATTGTGATGCCGCGTTCCCTCTCGATGTCCATGTTGTCCAGGAGCTGGTCGTGAAACTCGCGATCGGAGACCAGTCCGCAGTGCTGGATAAGGCGGTCGGCCAGTGTCGATTTTCCGTGGTCGATGTGTGCGATGATGCTGAAGTTGCGGACGTTAACCATAGAAGGTGAAATCCCCGTTAATACCTGTAAGCCGGCTTCGAATCGGTGGAGGGCGGGCGCAGCGAGTCGAGGGATCAGAACTTCCAGCCGATACCGAAATCGATTGCAAGCCCGTTATAAAAGACGTGATTGTCAGATTCGTTGATGAATCCGCCGCCGGCCCATCCGATTTCCGCGAAAACCGCGAAGCCGGACTTCGTCGTGTACATCACGCCGGGCATCGCCCTGGCAACCCAACCGTGCATAAGATCCTGCTGGCTCAGGCCGTAAAGACCATAGCCCACGTTCAGCCGGACATAGACATCCAGGTTCTTCTTGTCCAGGAACGGATATCCGACCCGCATGCTTCCCGAAAAGCCCATGAAGTTGCGCATGGCCGAATTGAAGGGATCCTCGGGATTCGAGCCCGGGGTGTAGATGTTGCCGTACTCGATCTGGCCGCCGAGCGCGATGTAATCAAGAACGCCGTACTCAGCGAAGAAAACCAGGCCGCCCGAAGGTACCTGCATGTCGGTGTTGACACCCGCTTCACGCTGGACGCCGTAGGCAATGAACTGTCCCTGGAAGCCGATGTGGGTGTTGCCTTCGGCGGCGACGGCACCCGTCGCCATGAGCGTGACAGCCACGAACAGAAGGGCCGCTTTCCGTGTCATCTGGAATCCCCTGTTTCAAGGACGGGGCAGCTTACGGTGCCCCCGGGTTACACAATCCGACAGATACTAATAGGAAAGCGGGTTGCGTGGCAAGGGAAAAAGGTGCAGGAAATCCGGTTTTGCAACAGCTGCCGTCGTTCGCGTCGGTCGCGACCACAATGACGAGAGTGTCCCCTTTTTTCCGTGCCGGTGTCACTGTAGAATCCTGTCCTGCGTCGCCAGGGTGGCGTCGCAATAGTGGAGGAATCATGAGCACCACCGTCACTTCGACCAACTTCACCGAGTTTCCGCTGATCTCAAAGGGCAAGGTTCGTGACATCTATGATCTTGGCGAAAATCTCCTGATCGTCGTGACCGACCGGCTGTCGGCATTTGATCACATCCTGCCGCAGCCAATTCCCGACAAGGGCCGCGTCCTGAACCTGATGTCGAAGTTCTGGTTCGAAATGACGGCCGATAAGCTGAAGAATCACATGATTTCAACGGAAGTCGCGGATTTGCCGCAGTCGCTTCACAAGTACGGCGACATCCTTCAGGGACGTTTCACGCTTGCCCACAAGGCGAAGATGGTGCCGGTTGAATGCATCGTTCGCGGTTACCTGTCGGGATCCGGCTGGAACGACTACAAACGCACGGGCGCGGTCTGCGGCATCAAGCTGCCGGAAGGGTTGCAGGATTCGAGCAAGTTGCCGTCGCCGCTCTTTACTCCGTCAACCAAGGCTGAAAGCGGTCATGATGAAAACATCAGCTTCGACCAGGCCGTCGAGATTGTCGGCGCGGAAGTGGCCGCCAGGATTCGTGACGCATCCCTGATGCTTTACACGACCGCGGCCGACTACGCGCTTACCCGGGGTATCATCATCGCCGACACCAAATTTGAATTCGGTTTCATCGACGGTGAACTGATTGTCTGCGATGAAGTCCTGACGCCGGACAGCAGTCGCTTCTGGCCGGCGGATCAGTACGCGCCGGGCCGCGCGCAGCCGTCCTTCGACAAGCAGTACGTCCGCGACTACCTGTTGCAGATCGGTTGGAACAAGGAACCGCCCATTCCCAGCCTGCCACCGGAAGTCGTGGCCAATACTTCGTCACGTTATGTGGACGCTTACATGCTTCTGACCGGCCGTTCCCTGTAGGTTCCGTCGCGGATTTTCCGGTTCATGTTCCGGATTGCCAGGATTGTTCGAACCAACCGGTTTATCCGCCGAACCGCATCGTCATCGTAATGCCGACCCGCAGACGGGAATCAAACGGTTCAATTGGACAGGTTGGCCTTGGCGGTCATGCCGGGTTCGAACCCGCGAACCTGGTTTCGTCCCGATGCCTTGGCCTGGTAAAGCGCAATGTCCGCCGCATCGACCAGCTTGTCCGGATCGTCGGCGTCACGGGGAAAAGTTGAAACACCGATGGACACAGTGAAGGTTCCAAGCGGCTGGCGATCTTCCCCGAAAAAGACTTCCTGCTGCACGACGCGGCGGATGTCGTCCGCAATCCGCATCCCGTCATCCCTTGCGGTCTGGCACAGGATAACCGCGAATTCCTCGCCGCCGTATCGGCACGGTATGTCCGTCACGCGCAAATGGTTTCGAAGGATCGCACCGACCTTGTTCAGGGCCACGTCGCCGGCCGGGTGGCCGTGCGTATCGTTGTATTTCTTGAAATGGTCAACATCGAGCATCAGCATCGAAATGCAGGAGCCGTCGCGTCTGGCCCGCCTGAATTCACGATTCAGCGCGGCGGTGAATGTGCGCCGGTTACCAAGACCGGTCAATTCGTCCATGGCCGCAAGTTCGTGCAATCTGGAATTTGCCTGCTCCAGTTCGCGGGTCCTTGCCTTGACCGCGTCCTCAAGTGTCCGGGTGTGCTGTTCGATATCGCTGGCCATCTGGTTCATCGTCGCCCCGAGTCGGCCCAGCTCGTCGGCCGTGCCCTGCGGCGCTCTGAACTGAAGGTCGCCTGCGGCGAAGCGCGACGCGGCCTCGGCCAGCTTATTGATCGGTGAAAGCAGGTTTCTGTAAAGCGTCAGAACCAGAAGGAACACCCCGATGAGCAGGAATCCGAGTGCCGCGCCAACCGCGTACCTGACCAGCGGAAACATCGCGGCCTCGATGCGGCCGATGTCCATTCCGCCGACAACGGTTCCCCAGCGAACGCCCTCGATGTGGGGAACGCTGCTGATGACCGGGATGCTGACCAGGACGATGTCCCTGCCATCGAAGGTGACATGTGTCTTCAGTTCCCGGCTTGCCGCGGTTGCCTGTCGAACGAAGTCACTCTTCAGGAGTTGCTCGTATTCCGGCATCACTTCGCGTCCGACCGCCCGTCCATTGCCGTCAAGGATAAGAGTGAAGATGACGTCGGATCTGCCGGATCCCGGATCGCGAAGTTGAATCAGGGATTTCCCGATTTCATCCAGTCTCTCGCAAGCAAGGTCGTCACGAACCGACAAGGCAACGCCCTCGATCAGCGCGACCGCCCGAAGTTCGGACTCGGTAACCAGCCGTTCGTACATGCCCTTTGCAATAAGGCGCGCGGTTCCCGCAACGGCGAAAACAACGATTCCGATCGTCAGCAGCAGGATTTTCAGGCGAAGGCTCATCGTCCGATCTCCCCGCCCGAGTCAGCCGAGCGAACGATTCTGTCAACCGCCTGGACAGTTGTCATCAATCCGTCGTAGAACGAATCATCCGCGCGCACCCATCCGGACATCAGGTCAAGCGCCCCGAGCAGCTTTCGTCCCTCTGCGGTTCCGCGGTTAAGGGACAGGAAGGCGTCGGTCATCGCCCGGATGATGTCCGGATCGAGATCCGATGCGAAAACCAGAGGTTCGTTCGGTATCTGGCCGGCGACCGCAAGGATCGACAGACCGGTAAGGTCGCGTCCAATCTGCATTTCGACGTTCAAGGCCCGTCCGAAAGTTGCCCCTGCGGCGACAGTGCCGATTTCAACCGCCCGAATTGTTTCCTGATGGCCGCCAGTAAAGACCGGGATGTAGTCGCGCTCGGGTATCAGTCCCCGATCGGCAAGGAACTTGACCGCATAGATATAACCGGAAGCCGAGCTTCGGGAGGAAAAAGCGACCCGCTTCTGGACAAGATCCGACGGCACCATGATGTCCGAATCGCGCCGAACGACCAGGTTGGTCGTGTAAGTCGTTGACGTTCCGTACATCGTGGTCGCGACAAGGTGGATACAGGGGTCGATTTTGCGCGCCCTCAGATACTCCCCTGGCGGGAACAGGCCGCCCTGCAGGGAACCGTCAATCAGGCCGCTTGTGAAAAGGGGGTACGCGTTCAGCCGCACGAATTCGACTTCAAGTCCGGTGCGGGATTTGATGTAAGACGCCAGATCAATCAGGGGATCCGGCTGACCGGTAGTATCGTTGACCATTACCAGCAGTTCGGGAACGCCGATCCGCACACGATCGGGGCGCCGCGTGCCGGCCCGACACGTACCGCGCCGATCGGTGAGTCCGGGCTTAACCCCTGGGCGACCCGACCATGCCATTGATGCCGGTGTCGCGTCCACGGTTCCTGCGGCAGAAATCACCTCGGCCGATTTCCAGGGATCCTGGTCTTCCTGGGGGTTACAGCCAGCCAGGAAAAGGAACGCCAGAATCCAGCCATTCAATGCCGCCGCCCGCGATCCCCGGACTTTCCCCTGATTTCCTGGAAAACCTTGCATGGGCGGAATGATACAGCAGTTTCCATAAACATGTCGAGTGCCTTTGTTGACCTGCACGCAGCCAGCATGAATGACCAGAAATCGGGAGTTCCTGCAGCAAAGGATTTATTTGAAAGGATGGGTTGACGCGCTTCGGGGGACACAATAACCTAGCCGCGGCGGGTCGGCATGGAAGTGCAACCCGGTTAAGCTGGTTTGTTTATGTTCACCAGGCGTATTTCGATACTGGTCGGGCACTTCGGCAGCGGCAAGAGCGAGATAGCCGTCAATTATTCGATGCGGCTTGCGCGCGACGGCCTTCCTGTTTCCCTTATCGACCTTGATGTAATTAAACCCTATTTCCGTTCCAGATCCGCCCGCGACCAGCTTGCCGCGGCTGGCGTCGAACTGGTCGCGCCGACCGGCGACAGTTTCTACGCCGATCTGCCGATCATGCTCCCCCGTGTTCGCGGTTTGTGCAGGCAGCACGACCGGCGGGTAGTAATGGACGTTGGCGGCGACGATGCGGGGGCCAGGGTCATCGGATCCCTTGACGACGTGCTGGATCCCGATGAAATCGAGGTCGCGGCAGTCCTGAATTTCAACAGACCGTTCACCGCCGATCCCGATCAGGCCGTGGCGATGATTCGTGGGATTGAAGGAAACGCCAGGATGCGGGTCACCGGCGTGATAGCCAACACGCACCTGATGCAGTTTACCAAGCCTGAAACGGTTCGATCCGGATACGAAAATGCGTGCGAGTGTGCTCGTCGTCTTAGTGTAAAAGTATTGGCCGTCTGCGTGCCTTCCGTGCTAGAAGGCGAATTCAGCGGCGACGAATTCGAATCGAAGCTCTTCCCGATTTCCCGGGTGATCCGCACGACATTTGCGGCGGATACCGACTCCGCGGGTGGGGATTCGGGTGTTCCAGAACAGCCGCCGGCGCCGGGATTCGCGCCTGCCGTTGAAGGTCGTTACGGGGTCCGGAAGGTCGGCCCCTTGTTTGTTCCGGCTGCCATGCCGGACGAGGAAGGTTGAGATGCCCAGGATTGATGTCGAAAAGGAGCGCTGCAAGGGCTGTGAGCTCTGCGTGAAGGCTTGCCCCCAGGGGGTTCTGGCCATCGGCACGGAGATGAACGGCAAGGGTTACTTTTTTGTTAAGCGGGTGGAACCGACGAAGTGCCTGGGATGCAGGCTTTGCTGCATCACATGCCCGGACGTGGCGTTGTCCCTGAATGTCAACGGCACGATGTACCACTATTTCAAGTACTGACCGGCGACAGGCGGTCTTTGCAGGTCCCGCGGGACCATTGAGGTTTGGCCATGGCCAGAAAACTTATGAAGGGTTGCGAGGCGATCGGCGAAGCAGCAATCAAGGCGAACTGCAAGCTGTTCTTCGGCTATCCGATCACTCCGCAAAACGAGATTCCCGAGTATATGTCGCGCAGGCTGCCGCAGGTGGGCGGAACTTTCGTTCAGGCGGAAAGCGAGGTCGCTGCATCCAATATGCTTTACGGCGCCGCGGGCGCGGGCGAGCGCGTGTTCACGTCATCTTCGTCGCCCGGCATCAGCCTGATGCAGGAAGCGGTTTCGTACATGGCCGGTTCCGAATTGCCTGTCGTCATCGTTAACATCATGCGCGCCGGCCCGGGTCTTGGCGGAATCCTTCCGTCCCAGGCCGACTATTTCCAGTCAACCAAGGGCGGTGGTCACGGTGATTACCGCCTTCTGGTGCTTGCGCCTTCTTCGGTTCAGGAAGCAGTCGATCTGATGCAGGATGCGTTCGACCTGGCCGATCATTACCGGAATCCGGTTATGGTCATTGCCGACGGCCTGATCGGTCAGATGATGGAGCCCGTCGAGTTCAAGGAAGACCGCCAGCCATGCCGGTCGCTTCCGTCCAAGGATTGGGCGACCACGGGCTGGAAGGGCGAGGGTCGTCCGCGGGCCATCGTCAATTCGCTGTTCCTCGATCCGAACCTGCTGGAAAGGCACAACGAGAAGCTGACCGCGAAGTATGCCGAGATGGCAAGGAACGAGGTCAGGGTGGCCGAGTACTTCACCGATGAAGATTACGATCTGCTGGTCGTTGCGTACGGCTCGGTGGCGCGCGTCTGCCTTTCCGCGATTCGGCAGCTTCGGGCCGAAGGCAAGCGTGTTGCCCTGGTGCGTCCGATTTCACTTTTCCCGTTCCCGACGGAAGTGATTGAAAGGGCTGCAAACAAGGCAGGTCGCGTGCTTGTCGTCGAGCTTTCGACCGGCCAGATGCTGGAGGATGTCCGGATGGCGGTCGGAAAGGACTTTCCGGTCGCGTTCCATGGAAGGACGGGTGGGAACCTGGTTACCCCGGACGAGGCTCGTGAAAAGATTCTGGCGCAGCTCGCCGCCAGGGAGGCTTCCAGATGAAGGACAAACTTGCATTCGGATATCCGGAAGGATTGACCACGGGTGGGACACACTACTGCCCGGGATGTACCCACGGCATCATCCACAGGCTGATTGCCGAAGTAATCGACGAACTGGGCGTCCGCGAAAGGACCGTCGGCGTTTCTCCCGTCGGCTGTGCCGTCCTTGCGTACAATTATTTTTCGACAGACTACCAGGAAGCCAGCCATGGACGCGCCCCGGCGGTCGCCACCGGCATCAAGAGGGCCCGTCCGGATCTGATGGTTTACACCTATCAGGGTGACGGAGACCTGGCATCGATCGGGATGGCCGAAATCGTCCATGCCGCGAATCGTGGCGAAAAGTTCACCGTCGTGTTCGTCAACAACGCGATTTACGGCATGACCGGCGGCCAGATGGCTCCGACGACGATGCCGGGCCAGGTGACCTCGACGTCTCCACGCGGCCGTGAACTGGATCTCGCCGGCCATCCGATTCGGATGGTCGAGCTTATTTCGACGCTGCATACCCCGGCCTTCGTCGCGCGCGGCACCGTGATCAGGCCTTTGCAGGCCGTTCAGACCAAGGAACTGCTGCGCAGGGCATTCCAGTACCAGAAGGAAGGAAAGTGCTTCAGCATGGTCGAAATCCTTTCGACTTGCCCGACCAACTGGGGCATGCCGCCGGCCGAGGCGTTGAACTGGCTCGAGAAGACGATGATGCCGTACTACCCGCTGGGAGTCTTCAAGACACCGGAGGAAGGCGTGGATCGCGCCCCGCTGCCGCTTTGCGGGTTGCAGGACGGAGGTAAGTGATGCAGCACGAGATGATTTTTGCCGGTTTCGGCGGCCAGGGTGTCCTGCTTATCGGAAAGATGATTGCGTACGCCGGCTTGAACAGTGGCAAGGAAGTAAGCTGGCTTCCTTCTTACGGCCCCGAGATGCGCGGCGGCACGGCGAACTGCACGGTCGTCGTGGCGGATGAACCGGTCGGGTCGCCTGTTGTGGCCAGCCCGTGGGCGGTTGTCGCGATGAACCTGCCGTCACTGGACAAGTTCGAGCCAACGGTGGCCCCGGGGGGCGTTCTGGTCATCAATACGTCGCTTATCAATCGGCCGGCGGTTCGCACCGATGTCCGGGTGGTCAACGTCGCGGCAAATGAAATCTGCAACGAGCTTGGCAACCCGAAGGGCGCGAACATGGTCACGGTCGGGTGTTTCGTCGGCGCGACGGAAGTGGTTCCGGTTCAGCAGATGGAAGACCTGATTCGCGAGACGTTCGCGGCCAAGCCAAAGCTGATTGACGTTAACGTGGAATGCTTCCGGCGCGGACTGGAAGTCGGCCGGGCACAGAAGGCGGTGTAATCATGACTGAAAAAATAACCGTATATCAGGTCGATCACGCGCTGTGCATCGGCTGTCACAGATGTTTCAAGGTCTGCACGTACCAGGCGGTAAGCGGCAACCCGAAAGAAAAGCACACCATTGATCCCGCCAGGTGCATGGCTTGCGGCGCCTGCTTCGATTGTCCGAAGAAGGCGATAAGCAAGGTCGAGGTCGAAGCGTCGGTAAGGACGGTCGAAATCGCCCGTGTCCGCTGTGAATGCTGCGGTGCCTTGACCATCACCACGGCCCAGGCCGACTGGGGCAGCAGGCGCAAGGGCGTCAATGCCGAGGCCTTCAAGTTGTGCGACGAGTGCAAGCGTCGCAGGATGGTCGGGCAGGCAAGGCAGTTGATGGGTTGCTGAGGCAACCTTTGAGGTTATGTAATGGACAGGATATTCAGGGTTGTTCCGGAGAAATGCGTGGCGTGCGGCAAGTGCGAGCTCGCATGTGCCTTCGCCCATGGACAGGACGGTGTTCCGGGCGTCAGCAGGATCAGGATTTACAGGCGTGGTCCGGAGGCGGGCGTGCCAATCATATGCCTGCAGTGCGATTCAGCCGCTTGCGCTGCCGCTTGCAGTGTCGGGGCCATTAAGTGGAACGTTGAAACGGGCGCGCTGGAGGTCGATCGCGACAAGTGTGTCGGATGCATGATGTGCGTGGCGGCGTGCCCGTTTGGAAACATTTATATGGAACCAGGCCTCGACAAGGCGGCCAAGTGCGACCTTTGCGGCGGTAAGCCGCAGTGTGTCGCATTCTGTCCGACCGGGGCCATCGCGTACGTCCCGACGGAAGCCGGGGTGAAGTATCCCTGCGAGTCCGCCGTGTGACGTGTCCGCCCAGGGGGGGTACGGATGCGCTGCCATCGTGTTTCACAGTTTTCCCGGTACTCGGCGCTTTTTCCATCGGCATCTTTCTGCATGGTCCTGACGGCGATGTCATTGATTTCGGGGGTGGCAAGGGCCACCGACGCCACCGAGCCCCTGCTTGACAGTCTTGTCGAAGCAAATTTCAAGGATGACTACGGTGCGGCCGGCGCAGCCCTGCGGCAATTGGTGGAGTTCCAGCGCGCGGCGGGAATCGAGCCGTCGGGCAAGCTGGCGGTTGTCCAGGTCAACGAGACGCTTGCCTTTGCCGACAAGATGGACGCGAGGATTTCCAGGTATATCGAGGACGGATTTCCGGTGCTGGCGGCGATGGAACTGGCGAAGTTCAGGGACGTCCTGCTCTTTGAACCGGCGGGTGCCGCCAGGGCCAGGGATGCCGCCGCCAAGGTTCAGGAGGCTGGAAGGACGCTGTGCGGTGAACTCAGGGCCACTGCGGCCGGTGCAGCGCGAGCGGTGATCCTGGCCGAGGCTGTGTGTGCCGCGTTTGGCGATGGCCGGCCGGCGGTCGGGCAGGGCGGGGGACAGGCGGCTGGCCTGGGGCCCGGCCAGGGATTGTCGCCGGTGGCCGCCCCTGTCGGCATTATCAATGTCGATTCAAGGGTTAAGGGTTTCCTGCAGTCGGTTCCAATCGATAAGAGCCTGAATGCGGCCGCGGCGGCGCGCGGGCTTCTTTCCAATGGCGCCGAGGGTGTGCTTTCGTGCGTGATTGACGGTACATCGGTGGTGTCGAAAAGCAGCCTACCCGGTACTCTTGCATTCGAGTACGGCGTGCAGGTTCCGTACTCGGAAATGCAGGAATACTGCGAATGGAAGGAAGATGCATCGACGAAGATTGTTGAACAGGACGGCAGGAAGAAGAAGGTCACCGAAACCACGCGCACCTGTATCAAGAAACAGCGGCCGGTCGATCTGGTAAGGGTCGATAAGCACGTTCGACAGGTCAGCGGAACCAACTGGAAGCGAAGCGCCGTATGGCAGATCCGGGCGAGCTTTGACGACGGTTCGGGCTGCAGCGGCCAGAAGTCGTTCGACGGGCAGCGAGTCGACAACGATTTCGTTCACGATAAAAGCGATCCCGCGATTGGGCTGAAACCGGATCCTCTCGAATTCCCCGGCGAGGACGCCGTTGCTGCCGATCTTGCGGCACAGGTTGCGACGTGGTTGGTCGGTGTCTATGGTGACTGTCAGAAGGCCAGGTTTTGCGGTCCGGCCGGGAGTGGGCGTTTCGGGGGCGATGGTGTCGCGGGCGAGAATACCGGGACGGCAGGTGCCGCGACTGGTGCCGAGCCGCCGTCCCTGGATTCGGTTCTGCGTTGTGCCGGGATACCAGGCGGTGATCGAGGCCAGGTCGATGCCGCGATTGTGGCGAAATTTGGGGTGACCCTGAACGAATTGCTGGCGTTCTGCGGCCTTTCCCCGTAGGTGCGAATGACCATTCGACAGGCTCAGGGCATGCAATTGAACCCGTAAGGGCGAATGAAAATTCGCCCGTTGCCTGGAATTTCGCTGCCTGTCTGTGATATTTGGTCGCCCGTGTTCTTGTATGGGCGGATTACATCCGCCCGCCGCGAACCGTAAGGGCGAATGAAAATTCGCCCGTTGGCAGGAATTTCGCCCGTGGCTCCGGCCGTTCTTCCGTGAGGTAATATGTCCTTAACATTCAAGCGCTACCTGTCCTTGCTGGTTGACAAGCCTCCCGCCCGGCCGGGGGATGGGATTAACGTAACCTGGCTTGGTAATGCCGGGGTTCACGTAACAGATGGCATCACCGGCTTCCTGATTGATCCCTTTGTCAGTCGTTACGGTATGTTACGGGTGGCGCTTGGTCTTGGAATGCCGCCGATGCAGGATGTCATCGCCAAATGGGCGGCCACTTTCGACCCCGCGCTGGTGGGGGCGGTCATTGCCAGCCACAGCCATTACGATCATGCCCTTGACGCCCCGTTCTTTGCCCGTCTGTTTGACGCACCGCTTGTCGGCACCGAAAGCACGGCCAATATCGGGCGCGGCGCCCGTCTTTCCGACGATTTCATAAAGGTGGTCGGCCATGCTGACACGATGGAAATCGGGGCTTTCAAGATTACTTTCCTTGAAAGTGTCCACGGGCCGGCCCTGTTCAACCGCGTCCCCTATCCGGGCGTCATCACCAGTCCGCTCGTCTCGCCTGCCGGTGCCCGGGGCTACAGGATGGGCGGGGTTTTCGGCATTGTCATCCAGCACCCTGCCGGTACTCTTGTGCACCACGGAAGCGCCGGGTATGACCGGGATATGTATGCGGGACATCACGCGGACGTCGTGCTGCTTGGGATAGCCGGTCGGGCCGGGACATCGACATATCTTAAGAACGTGGTTGACGCCCTGGGCGCCAGGACGGTCATCCCGATTCATTTCGACAACATGTTCCACCCAGTATCGACCAGTTTCAGATTCATGCCGGCGGTTCATTTTGACGAGTTCCTTGACGTCTGCCTGCAGACGCGTCCCAACATGAATGTTTCGACCCTTCCGGTTGGCCGGCCGGTCGGCCTCCTTATCAATGGTTCGTTGAATCCGCCTTGACGGGTGCGAGGCATGAAATCACGCCGGCCGGAATGATTCAGCGCGATCCGACGAGTCCGAAACAGAGCACGTTTGAATATGTGATAATGGCGTTCGCCAGTAAACGTACGCCAGTTGAACGCTGGGCGCGGCGCTCCGGTCTCCGTTCAGTTGTTCTTGATTATTTGGCCTTTCAGGTATAAATCACAAACCACATAGGCGCTCGATAGACTATCCATCGCCCAGGCGTGGTGGTTTTCTTCGCGACCTGGCTGTTGTCGGTGAACTTGAGCCCATAGGGAGTCCAGATGAATTCTGCGATAAGTAAGCGTTTTGTTTTCATATATCTTCTTGGGGTGAGTTCCGCTCTCGGGTGTGCCGGGGCCGATGGGCGAAAGATTGGTGAATTCTGCATTGACGAGGGCCAGTGCGAAAGCGGGCTGTGTTATGACTCGGAATGTTTGGATCCCGATGGGGATTACGATTTGGACGGGCTGCCGAACGGCATTGAGAAGAACGTAATCGGGACGGATTATGGTCTTGGCGACACGGACGGCGACGGGGTTGCTGACGGCGTTGAAGTCGGCTCCGATTTGCAGAACCCACTGGACGGCGACGGCGACGGTTTGTTAGACGCGGTTGAGTCGTCCCTTGCGAGTGCGGATCTGGATGGCGACTGCCTGGCGGATCAGTACGATTCAGATAATTCCGTGTTTGGCGGGGACAGGGCAGCGCTGGTTGATGCACACTGCGTCAAGGCGGGCGTCTGCGGTCAGAATGCGGGTCAGGTCACGATCCGTTGCATTGGTGGCGATCCAGTTTGCGACTATTCCGGCATAACCGGGTATGAAGAAGTGGAAACGCTGTGCGATGGGGCAGACAACGACTGCGACAATGAAACGGACGAAGGCGTGAGCGGCCCCGGGTGCCCCTGGAACCGCTGCGTGCCTGAATGCGGCGAAGGTTTTCATTGTAGCGGCGGTCAGTGCGTCGAGGATGAATGCGTGCCCGACTGCACGGGCCTGAGTTGTGGCCCGGATCCTGTGTGCGGCGCCAGTTGTGGCGAATGCGGCGAAGGTTTTCATTGTACCGGCGGTCAGTGCGTCGAGGATGAATGCGTGCCGGACTGCACGGGCCTGAGTTGTGGCCCGGACCCTGTGTGCGGCGACAGTTGTGGCGAATGCGGCGAAGGTTTTCATTGTAGCGGCGGTCAGTGCGTCGAGGATGAATGCGTGCCCGACTGCACGGGCCTGAGTTGTGGCCCGGATCCTGTGTGTGGTGCCAGTTGTGGCGAATGCAGTGGTTCAGATGTCTGTCTGGATGGCGTTTGCAAATGGATCTCCGGCACCTATGTTGTCGAATGCGGCCAGGATGGCTCGTGTCGTGTGCCCGCTGGGGAATTCTGGATGGGCTGCAATCATTCTCTGGACGGGGCTCGTGATTGCAAAGCCGACGAAGAACACTATCACAAGGTTCTGATGTCGGAGTACTTCATCGACCGAACCGAGGTAACTGTTGAAGCCTTTGCCTCCTGTGTGGTTGCCGGAGTATGTTCCACCCCGGGGACATTTGATCAAGATTGCAACTGGGATGTTAGTGGCAGGAAGAACTTCCCGGTCAATTGCATCAATTGGCATCAGGCTGATACTTACTGCAGGTGGAAGGGAAAGCGTCTTCCGACAGAGGCTGAATGGGAAAAGGCGGCGCGAGGCACGGATGGGCGCAATTATCCCTGGGGGAATGAATCTCCATCGTGTTCGCGCGCTGTTGCCGACGAAGGGACGGGAGAAGGATGCGGAACTGGAGGAACTTTTGGCGTGTGCAGCAGGTCGCCCGTGGGTGACAGTCCCTATGGTCTGTGTGATATGGCGGGAAACGTCTGGGAGTGGGTCGGGGACTGGTATGATGCGGAATCCTATCTTTCCGGGGAGTATCAGGATCCGAGCGGTCCAGATTCCGGTACGCTCCGTCTTGGTCGTGGTGGCAGCTATGGCGCCGATCTTTTGTCGTCGTTGAGAGCATCGTGCAGGATTCCTCAGGCGGATTCCGAGAGACTGAACAAGTACGGTGGATTCAGATGCGTGGGAAAACCAGCCGCCTGCGTGCCTGACTGCTCGGGCGTCGATTGCGGCATGGATCCGGTCTGCGGCACGCTGGATTGCGGACAATGTTTCGATTTCAACGACTGTACTGGCGATTCGTGTATTGCTGGGCAATGCAACTTTCAAAAACTGTCGGGGACAGACTGCGACGACGGTAGCGTCTGCACTGACGGGGAAACCTGTCTCAACGGAGAATGTCTGGGCGAGCCGATAGTCTGCGACGACGGCAGGGAATGCACCAGCGACAGTTGCGATCCGATCACCGGGTGCAGCAGCGTGCCCCGGGCCGGAGAATGCGACGACGGCAATGTCTGCACGCATGACGATGTATGCAATTCGGAGACCGGGGAATGCGTGGGCACCGAGATAGCAGGGGCCTGCGATGACCAGAATGCGTGCACCGAGGATCTTTGCGATCCATCCATCGGGTGCAAGCACATCAGCACAATGGCATCCTGCGACGATGGGGACCCGTGCACCTTTGGCGACGTGTGCGATTCCGATGGAAAATGTGAAGGGGCGCTGGGTTGTGATGACGGCCTGCTCTGTACGGTCGATATCTGTGAAACTGGCATTGGATGTGTACATTATCCTAAGTGTCAGCAGGGATTGAACCAGTGCATAATCGATTCATGCGACGCCGAGACGGGATTCTGCCAGTCCGAGCCAAAATGTGAGGATTTTGATATCTGCACAGAAGACATCTGCGACAAGCTCACCTACGAGTGTTCGCACCATGCCATCCTGTGCAATGACGAAAATCCGTGTACTGATGACTTCTGCGATATCTCGATGGGCTGCATCTTTGTAGAAAATTCGGATCCCTGTGACGACGACAATCTATGTACAACCGGGGATGTATGCATAAAGGGTGATTGTGTCGGCACACCCGTGTCATGCCACGACGGAGTTGATTGCACATCGGATAAGTGCGGGGCAAGCGACGGGCTGTGTGTTTTCGTGCCAACTGATTCGGCCTGCGATGACGATAATCCCTGCACGAACGAATACTGCGACGCGGTTTCCGGATGTGTATTTACGTACAACTCCGACCCCTGTGACGACGATGACCCGCAGACCTTGCGGGACACCTGTGTTGACGGGGTATGCCTGTGCGTTCCGGAATGCACCGGACTTGTCTGTGGGCCAGACGGGTGCGGCGGGACTTGCGGGGAATGCGGGCCAGGTCAGGAATGCATTGCCGGCTCGTGTTCGGTTGAGATGATTCTGATTCCGGCCGGGGCTTTCATGATGGGGTGTAACACCCTGTCCGATTCCGAATGCCAGGCGGATGAATTCCCGTACCACGAAGTGACTCTGTCAGCGTTTTACATCGATAGGACGGAAGTGACGCAGTCGGAATACAGGAAGTGCGTTGATTCCGGTGTTTGCGCGACGCCGGGCTGTTCCTGGGATCCGGTCATCATGGGCAGCCGCCCCACCCGTTGTCTTTCGTGGTATTCGGCGTCCGCATACTGCACCTGGGTCGGTAAACGACTCCCGACCGAAGCGGAATGGGAGAAGGCCGCCCGGGGTAATGACGGTCGCAAATATCCATGGGGAAATGTGACGCCAACCTGCGAATATGCGGTACTCCCGGAAGGTGGCGACGGTTGTGGAACGGGCGATACCCTCGATGTCTGCAGCAGGTCCCCCGCCGGCGACAGTCCGTATGGTCTGTGCGACATGGGCGGCAACCTGGCTGAATGGATTAATGACTGGTACGACTCGGGATATTACGCGGCCAGTCCGTCGGTGGATCCGCCAGGTCCAGGAAACAGCGGCTATAAATGCAGGCGCGGTGGAAGTTTCCATTCTTCGGATGGAAATGTAAGAATTGGCGACCGTTATGGTCTTGATCCGGGATACGCGGGATTCGGCCAAATGGGTTTTCGTTGTGCGAAGACGGCTGATTAGGGCGCTGCTCCGGGGTGCCTATTGCATGTCCCCTGACCGCTTCTGAACCACGCACAGCGACCGCGAGGCGCGACCACCGGGTGCGGCAAGGTGTACTCCCTTGTCCCGCGGCATCTGCCAGGCGAACGGCACGGTCTTTTCGTCGAATTTTGCCGGGGCTTCCGCCGTCTCAATCCACTCGATGCCGATATCGCCACTTTCGATGCCGGCTTCGGCCAGCTTGATGGTTGTTCCAAGCCGGATTGTTCTTATCCGGGGAATCGTGTCTTCCAACGACTGGCCGGTGCCCGCGGAAGAGACCAGAAACGTCCGATCCGCGCCGAAATGCCGGGCCGCCTTGTGCGCGACCAGTGCGTTCAGTGCCGAGTTCGGGGTCATTATTACAATGCGCCGGTAGCCTTCGTCGATGAGTTCCTCGAGGAATGCATCGGAAAGGATGTCGCCTTCGCGTCCGTCGATTCCCGCTTCGATGGCGTCGGTTACCTTTATGGGATTGCGATCGACGACAAGCGTCCGAACCGCGTCACCGGTGGCCCTGGCAATTGCAATCGCAAGTTGTCCACCCCCGGCGATTACGATTCCCATGGACGCGCCCCTGCCGGCAACACCCAGAACGGACGCCAGCGGCTTGCCAAGAATCGTCGCCGCGGCGCCGGTCACGAAAATGGTGATGAAGACGAGCAGGTGCATGTCCTGAACGCCAACTCCCCGATCGGCCAGGACTATTGCGAAGTAGGAAGCCACCCCGGCAGAAATGATTCCGCGTGGTCCGACAAGTCCGATGTACAACTTGTCACGCCACCCCATGCCGGTTCCGCGGAGTCCGATGAAAACTGCCGCCGGCCGGACAATGAAGGCAATTGTCAGCGCCACGGCGACAAGGGGCCACGACCCGTGCAGAATGCGGTCGGTGTCGATTTGGGCAGAAAGCAGAACGAACAGGAATGCCACCACCAGCGTGGTGATTTGATCCTTGAAATGCCTGACGTTGTCCAATTCCCGGCATGGAAAAAGCGAGGTAACCAGTCCGGCAACCGCCACCGAAAGAACGCCGGAGTTCGAGATGATTGTGTTTGACAGGAAGAAGAGTCCAACGGCGCTGCTGAGGGCGACAATTCCCGGTAGTCCGTGATCCCCCGTCCTGGATGCCGCCGGAAGCAGGACCTTCCCAAGAACGAGTCCGCCAGCGGCGCCGATTGACAATCCGACCGCGGCCTTCCCGATGAACAGAAGGGGGATCGTGAATCCGCTTGCCCTTGGCGCCAGGACGAATTCCAGCACGACGCCGGATGCGACAACGCCGATGCAGTCTGCCCAGATGGATTCCCATCTAAGCAGGCTCTCGATTCGTGGCGCAAGGGAAAGGCTTTTCAGAAGGGGCCCGATGACCGTGGGGCCTGTGACGACTATAAGCGAACCGAAAAGCGCGGCCGTCTGGATGCTGAACCCGGCGATGTATCTTGCCGCGAGGAAGGCACCAAGACCTGTCAGCGGAAGCGTGAACGCCAGAATTCGACGGATGGCCGTCGGGGCGTGTTTCCAGGTACGGAAGGGCAGAGCCAGTGCCGCCTCGAAAATGATGATTGCAACGGCAAGCTCGATGAACGGAAGCAGAAGATTCCCAAGTGATTCCGGGTGGATGAGTCCAAGAACCGAAGGGCCTGCGACAAGTCCAAGAAGCATGAAGAAGAGCAGGGTGGGCATGCGCAGCCAACGCCCAAGCATAAGGGCACCGGTTGCAAGCGCGGCGGTGATTGCAACAGTCTGAAGAACCGTTTCGTGCATCAAAAAGAACCCCGGTTGGGAAAAAAGCATAACCGCGTGACGGTCGGCGTGCAACAGCCCGGGACGTAAGTTCGCGGGAATTCGGCATGCAGATCCGACAGACCACGCTGGCAGCGCGTCAGTGACACAAGCCGCAATGCCTGAAGCGACTCACCAAAGAAATATGCGGTCTGCTGCAGAGGCAAGTCTACAGGTAATAGCTGACCATTTCGGCGAGGGACTTGGCGCGGATGTTCGGGGCCTGGCCGGCCTGGCCGAACTGCACCATGCGTTCCATGACCAGCTTCTTCATGGCGTCGCGGGCCGGGGCCAGGTAGTCGCGCGGGTCGAACTTTTCGGGAGTCTCGGCAAAGACCTTGCGGATCGCGCCGGTGATCGCCATGCGGCTGTCGGTATCGACGTTGATCTTGCGGACGCCGCTGCGGATGCCGCGCTGGATTTCCTCGACCGGAACGCCGTAGGTCTGCTTCATCTTTCCGCCGTAGGCGTTGATGATGTCCTGAAGGTCCTGGGGCACCGAGCTGCTGCCGTGCATGACCAGGTGGGTGTTCGGCAGGCGGGCGTGGATCTTCTCAATCTGGGCCATCGCCAGGACTTCGCCTGTGGGGCGCTCGGTGAACTTGTACGCGCCGTGGCTGGTGCCGATGGCGACCGCCAGGGCATCGACGTTGGTCAGGCGGACGAATTCCGCGGCCTCTTCCGGGTCGGTCAGCATCTGGCTGTGGTCCAGCTTGCCTTCGAATCCGTGGCCGTCTTCCTTTTCGCCCATGCCGGTCTTCAGGTTGCCAAGCATGCCGAGTTCGCCTTCGACGCTGACGCCCTTCCTGTGGGCGGCTTCGACGACCGCCTTCGTGACCGCGACGTTGTATTCGAAGCTGGCCGGGGTCTTGCCGTCCGCTTCAAGGCTGCCGTCCATCATGACGGACGTGAAGCCGTTGTCGATGGCGCTGACGCACGTATCGACGCTGTTGCCGTGATCCTGGTGCAGGACAACCGGGATTTCCGGGTAAAGCTCGACGGCGGCCAGCATCAGGTGGCGAAGGAACGCGTCGTTCGTGTACTTGCGGGCGCCACGGCTGGCCTGGATGACGACCGGGGATTCGGTGGCCCTGGCCGCTTCCATGATCGCCTGGATCTGTTCCATGTTGTTGACGTTGAAGGCGCCGACGCCGTAATTGTTTTCGGCCGCGTGATCAAGAAGCTGACGAAGTGAAACCATTGACATAATTGAATTCCCCGAAAGATGAAAAAAAACGAACCCGGGACCCGCCTCTTGAAGGAGTCCGCGGCAATTATTGCCAGTTTCTGACGTAAATCAATTGATTGATTACAGATGACCGAAGAAGTGCAGCAGGGCCAGTGCCCCGCCGAGGATCGCGGCAAGTCCGCCGGCGACGCCGACCACGAGGGGCCAGACCCGCTTTCGAATGGATTTTTTACGCCGCCGGAAAACCCTGGTCGCCCGGGTATAGGCACGCTGTTCGGCACTGGAGAGCATCCTTTTAAGGCTCTGAACCATTGTCGGGGTCAGAAAACTGCCAGGGGCGCCAGCCGGCCTTTGAACGTGATCGTCGTAAAAGCCGTCGGCGGGAATGCGGGAGAGACAGTCTGCAAGCTGCAATGCAGAAGACGGACGTTTGCCGGGCATCTTTTCAAGCAGGCGATTGACAATTTCGTTCAACTCATCGGGAATCCCGCGCGGATAACCGTCGCGCACCAGAGGGGGCACCGGGTCGGTCATGTGCTTCATCATTATCGACAATTGCGTCGATGCGTCGAAGGGAATTCTTCCCGAAAGCGCTTCGTACATAACGACGCCAAGGGAATAAAGATCCGATCCCGGCACTACGTATGCCCCGCGGGCCTGCTCCGGAGCCATATAGGTGGCCGTGCCGACCACGACGCCGTGCGAGGTCAGCAGCGAAGTGTCCGAAACCTGGGTTAACTTCGCCATTCCGAAGTCCAGAACTTTCACAAAATCGCGTTCATCCCTGGTGTCGTAAACCATGATGTTGTCGGGCTTGAGGTCGCGGTGAATGATTCCCTTGTCGTGGGCCTCGGCCAGGCTGCGGCAGACCTGGATCCCGATTCGGATCATCCGGGCCGCCGGAACCGGCCCGTCCTTCAGGATGTTGAAAAGAGTTCGGCCGTGAAGCAGTTCCATGACAAGGTAAAGGACGTCGTCGTCGGTTCTTCCAAAGTCAAACACGCGGACGGTGTTGTGATGCTCGAGCTGGCTTGCGGCCATGGCTTCGCGCCGGAAACGCTTTTCCAGGCGATCGTTCAAAGGCGAATTGAAGGAATCCTGGGAATTGATGACCTTCAGCGCGACAGCCCGTTTGACCGCGATCTGTTCGGCGAGATAGACGCTGCCCATTCCACCCCGGCCAATCAGGTCAAGAATCCTGTATCGACCGTCGATCATGCGCCCGATGAATGGGTCGCGATCCTCGCCGACCTTCTGCCACCGACCGGTCATGCGACCACACCCAGGGCAGACATCACTCTCACAATGGGTTCCGCAATCAAAGCAGATGCGCATTTCCATCGGGCAATCCTGAATGATGACGGAAGTATATTCCCGAAATCCGGTCAAGTCATTTAATTGTTCTGTCTGTCAGATTGTCCAGACGGGGAACCCGAGTTGCCTGGCGACGGGCCAATAAAGGGGGGCGCAGGTCTTGAGCCTGGACTTGGAGCGACTCCACCATCCGCATTTGTCGGTTGAATTCTGGCAAGGCGGCTGCTAGACTGCGCCCGTATCACAAGCTTTAATGGCATGGGGCTTTTGGGGTTTCTGCATCCCGCGGGGATTGCGTCCACGTGCGATTCCGCATTGCAGATATTTAATCAAGGCTGAACACATTTGATCGGTTGCCGTCTATGTCCGGCGGCTCCGGATGGTGCATTCATGGCGGTTGGAAAGCATTTATTCCAATGGTTGGTTGCTGGAATTCTTGTCGTCTCGGTGTCCGGCGGCTGTGTCTCGCATATCGATGCCCGACGGCAGTTCATGGAACAGGTCAAGGAAGGCGATTACGTCCAGGCCAGGGAGACCCTTTACCAGGTCGGTGGCAAGCGGAAGATAGACTTCCTTGTCGATACCTGCGACATGGCCATGGTCTTGAGCAGGTCTGGTCGATATACCGAGTCGAACAAGTTCCTTGAAAGGGCGGATCAGAAGATCCGGTCTTACTTCACGAAGAACGTAAGCGACGTGCTGGCGGTCATTGGCTGGAACGAGTCCTCGGCGACTTACAAGGGCGAGGATTTCGAGCGCAACATGGTCGATATCCTTCAGGCATTGAATTACCTGGTCGTCGGGAATCTGGAGAAGGCAAGGGTCGAGGCCGCCCAGGTCAACGAGAAGTTGAAGGATTTCGTAATGATGCTGCGGCGCAACGGTATCCACTCCGGATTCACGGGGGATCCGTTTGCACACTACATTTCAGGTCTTGCCTTTGAGGCCGGCGCCATGAAGGAGCCACCCGGCAGCGATCGTCGGAATTTCCTTCTGGACGGGGCCCGCATTTCATATATCCGGTCAAGGGTCGATTACAACCGGCTGGGCGGGCGGTACGGGCTTTCTGCGCCGCCGTGGCTGGACATGGATCTTGAAAATGTCCAGGCGCAATTGTGCAACCCGAAGGAACGTTCCGAAGTCGGGCGTCCGTGCATCGAGGATGGAGCATATTCGGAAATCGTATTCCTGCTGGGCGTCGGCCTGATTCCACACAAGGAAAGCCGCAAATGGGTCATGTCCGATGGTCAGGACACGTTCGTCGTCACATATCCGGAATTCGAGGACACGCCGACCAGGGTAACCAACGCCCGGGTCGTGTTTAACAACGGTTCATCCTCGGCGCGGATTTCCATGGTTTATGACCTTGGACGGATTGCAGTCACCGTCAACAAGGAACGTACCGAACAGGTCAAGGAGCGTGCCGTTGCCCGCGGTGCAGCCAGGTATGCGGCCAAGAAGGCGGCCCGTCTGGCCGCCCAGGCCGCGGCCGCCTCGGCCAGAAACAACAGCGGCGGAGGATTGTTCGGCGCAATCGCCGGGCTTGCCGCAACGGCCGTCAGCGCCGGCATCAGCATCGCCGAGGCGGTCGAAGTGGCCGACACTCGAAGCTGGATGACGTTGCCGGACAAGTATCTGATGTCACGCCTGAAGGGACCGCCCGGGGTATATGACCTGCAGGTTCAGTTCATCGGCGCCGGCGGTAGTATCGTGAACACGGTACCGGTGAAGGCAAACATGGTCGCCAACGGACGCACGTTCGTTGTGCTTCATTCAAGCGATGCCATGGGACCCCGGCGCACCAGGTATTTCGGGCCGCGCCCGGCAGGCCAGGTCGAAACAGCCGAAGGCGGCGAACCGAATGCCGACGACGGCCGCATCTAATCGTCTTCGGATCCAGTCCACCTCGTCCAACCACATATTCCTGGCCACTTGCAGATGGACGCGAAAAATCCGGTGTCTATATTCAGGCAGACCTCAATCAGCAATGCACCCGGGTGGTTGATCATTCGCCGGCCCGTTCTTGACGTCGCGTCTGAAAACGGACAAGATTCGCGCGGTTCGCCAGTACGCATTGACCCCGGCACCCGTCGGGGGCATCATCATGGGCCGATACGGAAAGGTGATTCGTCAATGAAAATCAGACAGTTCCTGGTTAAGCCGACGGTGCCCGAAGAGCTGATCCCGTTGAAGGAAATTGCCCAGAATCTCTGGTATTCCTGGAACTGGGACGCCGTGATGCTGTTTTCCCGCATGGATCCCGTCCTGTGGGAGCAGTCGGGTTTCAACCCGCTTCGCATGCTGGGTATGATGTCAACCGACCAGCTTGCGCGGCTTGCCGCCGATGACAGTTACGTTGCGCGTGTCAGACGGGTTCGGGCCGAACTGGAAAAGTACCTGACCGACCGTTCATGGGCTGACGAAACCCTTGGCGACGGAGTCAAGGCCGACCCCGATTTTCTTGTCGCGTATTTTTCGACCGAATACGGGATCGATAAGTCCCTTCCGATCTATTCCGGCGGCCTTGGTGTCCTTTCGGGCGACCACCTGAAGTCGGCTTCGGATCTTGGCGTGCCGCTTGTCGGCGTCGGCCTGCTTTATCAGAAGGGGTATTTCAGGCAGTACCTGAACCTGGACGGCTGGCAGCAGGAAAAGTACCCGGACAACGACTGGTACAACATGCCGGTCAGTCAGGAGATCGGTCCCGACGGTGCCCAGGTGACCGTAACGGTCGATCTGGCAGGCGAAAACGTCGTTGCCGCGGTTTGGCGTGCCCAGGTCGGCAGAACCCCGCTTTACCTGCTTGACACGAACCTTCCGGTAAACAGCCCGGCTGCACGCGAGGTCACCAGTACGCTTTACGGCGGCGACCGCGAGATGCGCATTCGACAGGAAATCGTTCTGGGAATCGGCGGCGTCCGCGCGCTTGCGGCCCTGAAGCTGAACCCGACCGTCTATCACATGAACGAGGGTCATTCGGCTTTCCTTGCGATCGAGCGCATCCGCCAGGTGATGGCGCGTCATGGCGTATCGCGGGAGACGGCCACCGAATATGTCATTTCAACCAATGTATTTACGACACACACTCCGGTTCCGGCCGGGAACGAGAAGTTCGATAACGGCCTGATGCGTCGGTATGTCGAACGTTATTCCAACGAGATAGGGCTGTCCTGGCCGCAGTTCGACGCGCTTGGCAAGTTCAGCGGGGCCCAGGATCAGTTCGGCATGACCGTCTTTGCATTGCGCACGTCCGGTTTTGCAAATGCGGTCAGTCGTCTTCATGGCACCGTATCCCGGCATATGTGGAAGGATATCTGGCCGGGGCTGGATGAGGCTGAAGTCCCAATTACCCATGTAACCAACGGGATCCACACGCGTACCTGGGTTTCCCCGGAAATCGACAACCTTCTGGATATGTATCTGGGGCCAAGGTACAAGGGACACCCGGAAGACCCCGAAGTCTGGCAGCGCGTTCGCAGCATTCCGGCAAGCGAGATGTGGCGCGTCCACATGACCCGCAAGGAACGGCTGATGTTTTATGTGCGCAAGCATCTGAAGAAGCAGATGATGCGACAGGGCGCAAGCGCGGTATCGGTCGCCGGTGTCGAGGACGTTCTGAATCCCGAAGCCCTGACGATTGGTTTCGCGCGCCGGTTCGCGACGTACAAGCGGGCGGGACTGTTGTTTCAGCAGCCCGAGCGGTTGATTGAACTGTTGACCGTCAAGGACCGGCCGGTACAGATCGTGTTCGCCGGAAAGGCACATCCACAGGACTTCCCGGCCAAGGAAATCATCAAGAAGGTCGTGCATTTCACTCGTGACCCGCGCATTCGTTCCCGCATCGTGTTCCTGGAGGACTACGACATGAACGTGGCCAGGTACATGGTCCAGGGCGTCGATGTATGGCTGAATACTCCCCGCCGCCCGCTGGAAGCTTCGGGCACCAGCGGCATGAAGGCCGCGGTCAATGGCGCGCTGAACCTGTCCGTTCTGGACGGCTGGTGGGATGAAGGATACAGCCCGGACTGCGGTTGGCAGATCGGCGGGCATGACGTGTCGGATGACATTGTCGAACAGGATCGCATCGAGTGCGAGGCCCTGTTTGACCTGCTCGAGCAGGAAATTGTGCCGTTGTATTACGACCGTAATCACAGCGGATTGCCCGAGCGCTGGATCGAGATGATGAAAAATTCCATCTCGCGTCTTGGAAGTCAGTTCAACACGGCAAGGATGGTCGCGGAATACACACGTCAGGCATACTGGCCGCTGCACCTTCAGGGGATTGTCGGTACGGCCCATGAATTCAAGGGTTTCCGTGATCTTGCCGCCTGGCGTGGCCGGATTGCCGAGCCGTGGTCAGGTGTCTGGGTACGTGTTGTCGGAACCGATGCGTCCGAAGTCGTGTCGGGCAGCGTGATGACCGTGCGGCTTGCCGCTGGTCTTGGCGACCTGGCGCCGGAAGAGGTCCGGGTCGAGGTGTGGGCCGGCGTGCTGGGTTCGGACGACCAGATTCATGACGGCCGGGCCGTCTGTGCCATCTTCGTCGGCATGAACGACGGCGCGGCCCAGTTCCAGGCAAGGATCCAGGCCAGGGACTCCGGACGTCACGGATTCGCGGCAAGGATTATTCCCGTTCATCCGGGCGTCGTCGCCCTGCCGACCCCGCCGATGGTAACCTGGGAAAATGCTTGAGGCTCGGCTGAGCCCGCTTTTGAAGCTGGCTCTTAAGGGTTTGGATTAATGAGGGAACTTCTTCTTGTCTGCCTGGGCGGCGGGATTGGGACCGGGGCCCGCTTCCTTGCCGGCCGCGCCCTGAATTCGGTCGCCTGGTCCTGGCTTCCGGTGGGCACCATCCTGGTCAACATCGTCGGGTCGTTCCTGCTTTCCTTCATCGCCGTGTTCAGCATGCGGCACGGTAAGTTGCCCGACGCGGTCGTCCTGATGCTGACCACGGGCGTTATGGGCGGATTCACCACGTATTCGACCTTTAATCACGAAACGCTGTCCATGATCCAGGCCGGGAGATGGCAGCTCGCGGTTGCCAACGTCGGGGTGACGTTCCTGATGTGTGGTGGCGCGGGGTTTCTTGGGATGTTCCTGGCATCGAGGATTCCGGCTTAATCTTCCGGCGTGCGTTGGATTCGAGCGATTCTCGCAACACCCTTGATTCATGACTCTTAATGCCAAAGGATTTGGCCAGGCAATCCACCGGATGTAATCTATTTGTGTGGCCGGCGGGAATACACCCCTTCCGGCGCCGTTGTTCCTTTTGGCAGTCAGCCTGCAGGAGAGCCAATGAGAAGAAAGACAATCATCAACTGGTCCGACGCACACGCAAGACTGAAGGAGGCAATCGAGAACAAGGTGACCGACCCTCAGATGGTCGGCGCGACCGAGAAGGGCTGGTCTTACGTGACTTTTTGCAGTTCCAGGGCCGAGCCCGCCCATTTCCTGTACGACATCGACCGAATCAAGACAATCGCCCGCGACAACGGTTTTTACCTTCCTGGCGAGATCGTGCGCCAGCACAACAAGGTTCTGGTCATCGCGCACAGTCGGGATCACGAACCAAGCCAGCAGCTTTTCGGTTTGTGGCGCTTCCTGATGGAATTTGAAAAGCGGTTCGATTCGACCGACAAGTTTCCGCATCATGACTTCTTCGGGAAGTTCGGGGGAAATTTCGACAGATCCGAAAAGGGAAGGGTTCTGGCGATTTACAGCAACGGCGGCGACGACGCTCTTATGGCTGTATATGAAAGCTGCGAGGAACTGGCGGCCGCCATCGAAGTGCCGGGGGTGACGTTCGAAGTTGGCGTTTCCGCGGGTCTTTCGGCGATTCCCAGGCTTCTGGCCGGCTTTGACGATCCGGAGTACCGCGCCACCGGCGCCGATTTTTACCGCATCAACAATCCGGCCGAGTTCGAGGAGCTTCTGGAGACAGCCCGCAACGATTTCCCAAAGTATCTGTTCCACTCACCTAAGTGATTTGCAGACAGACGGATTTTCATGCGCAGGCGGGCGAATTTTCATTCGCCCTTACATGTACGGGCGGGCTACATCCGCCCGCTGCGGTCGAGTACAGAGTCCCCGGGCCTGGGCGGGCGAATTTTCATTCGCCCTTACGGGCGTTCGATGACGCTGGCCTTGCGGATGGCGACCAGCTTGGTCGGCCAGGCTTCGCTGATTTCGTTGCGGACTGTCGGAATCTTCGCGGCTTCGTCAACGAAGTCCATGCCCTGGGTCACATGCCCGAAAACGGCGTAACCCACGCCGTCCTGTGATTCGGCGCGATCCAGGAAGCCGTTGTCGGCCAGGTTGATGAAAAACTGGGCCGTGGCGCTGTTCGGGTCGGATGTGCGCGCCATCGCCACCGAAGTGCGGACGTTCTTCAGTCCGTTGCCGGCTTCATTCACTATCGGGGCTCGGGTCGGCTTCTGCCGCTTCGCGACATCGAAACCGCCGCCCTGGGCCATGAATCCCGGGATGATGCGGTGGAAGATTGTGCCCGTGTAGAAGTTCGCCTTGACGTACTCCAGGAAGTTTGCGCACGTGACCGGCGCTTCCTTCATATACAGCTCGATTTCGATGTTGCCGACGGTTGTTTCCAGGATTACGAATGTGCTCGCCATGAAAGCCTCCAGAAAGAATTAATGCCGCCAGACGGGGCTGGCTTGATGATACATCGCGCATGTCCAGGCCGTCCTGTCGGGTCGAGGCTTAAGCAAACGCGAAAGCCGGGCCCGGTATCGGAGCGGGCCGCCCGTGCGCACGCGCAATATAACAGATTTATAATAATTGCTCTTGTTATTGGCTCGTTTGCTTTCTAAACTCATGCCACCCCGGGGTGGCGGCCTGGTTCCCGGATCCCGGACGTTTTTGTCGAACTTCGCTTTGGAGGTTTCCATGCGTCGTGCAGCCCTGCTGTTCGTACCGATCGTTTTCCTTGTCGCCTGCGGTTCTTCCGATAATGGCACCGATAATGGCGTGAACATTGACGTGAACGTCAATTACGACAACGGTGGATCCGATGTCGATAATCCACCGTCCGATGTCAATAATCAGGACACCACTGGAACACCGGACATTGCGTCCGACGCCGTCGTCGACACGATGCCCCAGGATATCGGCGAAATCACGCGCGTAATCACCTTGCAGGTGGATCAGCAGAACCCGATCCCGGTCGCAATCAATCAGCAGTTCACCTTCCGTGGCCAGGTGAAGGACGCGAACACCGGTGACCCGGTTCCCAATCCCGCGGTTTCGTTCACGATCACCTATGTCGAGGACACGGAAAAGGCCGAGGAAGTCCTTGAGTACGACAGCTGGATCACCCGACCGTCGACGGTCGGTGATGCCGAGGGGCGTGTTTCGAGTACTTTCCAGGCCGGGGAAACCCCGAAGCGCCTTTACACGATCACGGTTCATTCGGATGGGGCCGTCGATCAGGTTTTCAAGATTCTGGTCCAGGAAATGGACTGCAGTTGCAGCGCCGTGACGCTTACCTATGACGGCGTGCCTGGCGATGGCGCCTCGTATCATCTTCTGGCTTTTGATTCTTCCCACACCTGCGCCGAACTGCTGGCAGCCGACGAGCTTCCCGCCGCTGCGGCCGAAATCAATCATGGCGACATCACGACCCCTGCCAAGATTCCGTGCCTGACCCCCGGGGCCACTTACACCGTTCTTGTCACGGCAGCCGAAACCTGTGCTTTTGCAAAGGGTTGTGCCGAGGGCGTCACCGTCGGGGCCGCCAACGACGGCGAGAATTGCGGGGCTGGCACCGTCGCGCTCGACGGCATCGAGGTCGCGATAAACAAGCAGTACGACGGCAAGCACAAGTTCACGTTCACGAATGTCGTCCCGGCGTGTACCTTCAGTTCGTCGATGGACTGCGCGAATGTCGGCGACAAGACCATCGGCCAGCAGGCATGCTGTTACCTGAATTCAATCCAGGAACTGTTCGCGGATGACGGGACCGCGTTCGCCAATGCGGCAGCCGATCAGGCCGGCCTGGAAGGAACCAGCCGCACGGCGGCCGTCAATGCGGTCAAGGAATGGGTCGCGACGAAGAAGCCGGCCTGGGCCGCCAAGGCCGCTTCAATGGGTGCGATGCTTCGCAACGTGATCGTCCAGACCAACATGACGTCCAAGCTGAAGATCGAGGCGCCGGACGGTGAGGGCAATTTCCAGGGCAGCGAGGACTGGCGGACGTTTGTCCTTTACTGGAAGATGGATTGCGACCCGTCGGATCCGAACTACTACAACTGCGGAAAGTTTGAGATCTCCCAGACGGCCATCGGCGGCATCAGCTATTCGCCTGCCATTTCGAAATCGACCTTCGGCGGTTCCCTGGGCATTGCCAACAACTTCTCGATCGCGCACCACCAGATCAACCTGAATCCTGGTCGCCTGCTGGTCTATGTGGCCAACAAGGTCGCCGCGGTCACCCTTACCGGCGGATACATCAATGCCAGCCAGGAACTCATCACCGTCGGTGCGGCTGCCGATTTGAAGGACGCCTACAAGCGATGGATTGCCTGCGCGACAATGGCCGCTGACCTGGCTTCTTCGGCGCCCGCCGTTACCGAGGCCATCTGCAACGCGGCAGTCGATGCCGCGATGGCCGATATCACCGCAGCTCACAACGCCCTGGTGGCCGACAGCTATCTGAGCCTTGCCGGAAACGGGGCCTATACCGATGCGACCTGCGACGGTTTCGCCGACGAGCTTTCGGCCGGGGCGTACACCGGCACGTGGGTTCGTGGCGCCGCCGAAATCGAGATGACGGGCACCTTCAGTGGTATCGACGAATAGTCAAATCGGAGAGTCCCATATCAGGAATCAGGTCGGCAGTTGAAGGTAATTCGCTGACGAATCAACAATTCAAGGAGAGTTCCAATGGAAGTTCGCGAAATTCTGCTGGGCGATGAGGCCGTCGCGCTTGGCGCGCTTCACGCGGGGATCAGTGGCGCCTTCGGTTATCCGGGAACGCCATCGACCGAGATGTTTGAGTACGTGGAGCCTCTGGCTGCCGAGTACGGGATTCATGCCCGCTGGTCCGCCAACGAAAAGGTCGCGTATGAGGAAGCGCTTGGTATGTCGTTCGCCGGCAAGCGGGCGATTGTCAGCATGAAGCACGTCGGGCTGAACGTGGCGGCAGACGCATTTGTCAATTCCGGCGTCACCGGCGTCAACGGTGGACTGGTGCTGATGGTTGCGGACGACCCCGGAATGCACAGCAGCCAGAACGAGCAGGATTCCCGCTTCTACGCGAAGTTCGCGGTGGTTCCCTGTTACGAGCCGAAGAATCAGCAGGAATGCTATGACATGGTTCGCGAGGCTTTCGATGTGTCGGAGCGCCTGCGCCTGCCGATAGTGCTTCGAATGGTCACCCGCCTTGCCCACAGCCGCGCCGACGTGGTAATTGGCGATCGCCGCCCGCAGAACGGGCTGAATCCGCCGACCGACAAGCAGCAGTTCACGCTTCTGCCGACGAACGCCCGTCGCAACTGGGCCGCTCTCGTGGCGAGGCAGGGCGAGATTATCGGCGAGTCCGAAGCCAGCCGTTTCAACAGGCTGGAACTGGAAGGCCGTGATCGGAAGATCGGCATCATCGCGAACGGAGTCGCCTGCAATTATGTCCGCGAGGCCTTTGGCGGCGAAGTCCCGCATGCCATGCTCAGCATCAGTCGTTACCCGCTGCCGCTGGGCCTGATTAGGAAGCTGATCGAAGCATGCGAATCGATTTATGTTTTTGAAGAAGGCTATCCGCTGATCGAGGAGGCAATCGCCGGTATCAACGGTATCGGTAAGCCGCTTCACGGCCGGTCCGACGGCACGGTTCCAGCCACCGGCGAATTGACGCCGGCGATTGCGATGGACGTGTTCGGCATCGGCAGGACCGGCGGCATCAAATCAACGCTTGGTCATGTCCCGGGCCGTCCGCCCAAGCTCTGTCAGGGATGCAGCCACGCCGACAGCTACACGCTGATCAAGGAAGTCCTGAAGGATTACCCGGTCAAGCGGACCTTCAGCGATATCGGTTGCTACACTCTGGGATTCTACGAGCCCTTCGATGGAGTCCATAGCTGCGTCGATATGGGCGCCAGCGTGTCGATGGCCAAGGGCGCTTCCCATGGCGGGCTTTTCCCGGTGGTCGCGACGATCGGCGATTCGACCTTCATGCACAGCGGCATGACTGGTTTGGTCGGCGCCGCGCGCGACAATGCAAACATGACCCTGTGCATCCTTGACAACAGCAGCGTCGCGATGACCGGCACCCAGGAAACCATGGCGACCGGCGACGCACTCTACAACGTCGTGCGCGGCCTTGGCGTTCCCGAGGAGCACATCAAGATAATCAACCCGTTGCGCAACAAGATGGAGCAGAACGCGGCCATTCTGAAGGCGGAAGTCGAATATCGCGGGCTGTCCGTCATCATTCTTCGGCGCATCTGCGTCCAGGCGGCTCGCAAGGCCAGGGGATAGGTGAAATCATGAAGTACGATGTAATTCTTGCCGGTGTCGGGGGTCAGGGAATCCTGACGATTGCATATCTGCTGGACAACGCCGCAATCAACCGCGGTCTGCGTTTCAAGCAGGCAGAGGTTCATGGCATGGCCCAGCGCGGCGGGGCGGTTTACAGCCATATGCGGATTTCGGATCGCGAGATCGTCAGCGACATCATTCCGGAAGGCCGAGCCGACATGGTTCTGAGCGTGGAACCTCTTGAAATCCATCGCTATCTTTACATGCTGTCGCCCGAAGGCGTTGTCGTAAGCAATATCGCACCGGTCATCAATATCCCGGATTATCCGGATCAGGGTGTCGTCCTGGACGCGCTTTACAACCTGCCGCGCCCGGTGGCGCTTGACGCGGGCGCCATCGCCACCGAGGCCGGCGTGCCCAAGGCCGAAAACATGGCCATGGCCGGTGCCGCCACCGCCTACATGCCGTTCGATCTTTCCGACTACGAACCGATCATCCGCAAGCTTTTCGAGCGCAAGGGCCCGGAAATGGTTGTCGCAAACATGAAGGTTCTTGAAAACGGCTATCGGGTCGGAAAGTTCACCCGCGCGCTTCTTGAAGCCGGTCTGCCCGGGGCCGTGGCCTGCCGTGCCGTCGCCATGTGCCGTCCGGACTCGCTGGACGTTGTCCATGCGCCCAGGGTCGTGGAACTGCTTCGCGGCCAGAAGGTCGGCGAAGTTCTTTCAAAGGCTCGCGAGGGACTGATTACGCTTGACGATCTTATCGTTGAACTTGCGTAGTCGCGACAGGCTGTTACAGAGGTTTTTCCATGTCCATCAACGATTTTGCCGCAAGACTGTGTCAGTCCGCGGCGGCCGAGGGAAGAAACACGCTGCTTGAACCGGAGCTGTATTCGCTGCTGCGGGAGGGCGGGGTTCCGGTGCCGGCTTTCTACACCATCACGCCCGCCGAAATCGATCGTGACTGGGCCGCCACCGTGTCCCAGGTTCCGGGCGAGAAGGTTGTCGTCAAGGTGGTTTCGCCTGAAATCACCCACAAGACCGAGATGGGCGGGGTACGCGTCGTCGCCAATAATCGTGACGCAATCGCGGATGCGTGCCGTGGCATCATGGCAACCGTCGCCGAACGCGGTGGTCCCGAGCTTGCCGCAACCATCAGAAGCCTGATCGTGTGCGAAAAGGTTCCGGTCGGCACCGATATCTCCAGCCAGTTGTTTGCAGGAATGCGCTTTTCTCCGGACATGGGGCCGATGCTCGCCTTCGGGTTTGGCGGCCTGGAGGCGGAGGAGCTTGCCGTTCGGTTCAAGGACGGGCAGGGCATGGTTCTGGCGTCCCCGGTAATCCTTGACGCGGCCGGAATGATGGCCAAGTTCAAGAAGTCGTTCGTTTATCGAAAACTGGCGGGCTTGACCCGCGGTGGACAGCGGCAGATTCCGGACGATGAGCTTCTGAAGGTTTTCGATTTTTTCCGGATACTTGCAAACGAATTTTCGAACAACCCGGATACCGGCTGGCTGGTTCGGGATTTCGAAATCAATCCTTTCTTCGTGTCCAACGGTCGCCTTGTCGCCGTCGATGCCTTCATGCGGTTTGAAAAGGCCCTGGTGGCCGAACGCACCTGCGACATCGAGAAGATCCAGCGCCTTCTGAAGCCGGAAACCGTCGCGATCCTTGGCGCCTCGTCGAAGGGCTTGAACCCCGGGCGCATCATCCTGAACAACCTGCAGCGCGAGGGGTTCCCGATCCGGAACATCCGACTGGTTCGTCCGGATTGCGAGCCGGTTGATGGTGTCGAGTCCGTCCGTTCAATCGCCGAGCTTCCCTGGCGGGCCGACCTGATTGTCGTCGCGGTGGCCGCGAAATTCGTCCCGGATGTGATTCGGGAAACGATTGAACATGAAAAGGCCGCGTCGATGATCCTGATCCCTGGCGGCATGGGCGAAACGGAAGGCGGCAGGGAAACCGATCGCGCGGTTCGCGCACTGATTGCCGAGTCGCGCGCGGCCGGCCGGTACGTGCCCGTGTTTGTGGGTCCGAACTGCCTGGGAATCCAGTCGGTGCCGGGGCTTTACGACACGATGTTCATACCCAAGCCCAAACTGCCGCTGCCGGTTGTTCCCGATGGGATGAAGCAGGCCGAGTCCGTCCTGATTTCGCAGTCAGGCGCGTACATGATCACCCGCATGAACATCATGGATTTCGTGAAGTCGCGTTATGCGATTTCAACCGGGAACCAGATGGATCTTGGTGTTGCCGATTATGTCGAGGCAGTTCTGGCTGAGGGTCGCGCAGAGGTTTTCGGCCTTTACATCGAAGGCTTCAGCGCGCTTGACGGTCTGCGTCTTGCGAAGCTGATCCGGAAGGGGCGGGCCCAGGGACGCGACTTCATCGTCTATAAGGCCGGCAGGACAAGCGAGGGGCGCACCGCGACTTCTTCCCACACCGCCTCCATTTCGGGTGACTATCCGTCCTGTGCCGAAACGTTGAAGGATGCCGGCGCGATGGTCGTAACCACTCTCGAGGATTTCAACGAGCAGTGGAAGATGGCGGTCACGTTCCGTGATCGGGTGATTGGCGGCAACAGGCTTTCGTTCATTTCTAACGCCGGCTATGAAACGGTCTGCATGGCCGACAGCATTTCCGAAAAGCCGCGATTTGAACTGGCGAAGTACGATGATGCAACCCAGGCCGCGATTGGGAAGATCCTGGCGGATTTCCGGCTTAACGAACTGGTTTCCGTCCACAACCCGCTTGATATCACCCCGATGGCGCCGGATGCGGTCTATACCGAATGCCTGAAGGCACAACTCGCCTGTTCCACCGTTGATGCCTGCATCGTCGGGATTATTCCGCTGTCGGTGACCATCAAGTCGCTTCCACCGGGGGATCACGGCCCAGGCATGTTTACTTATGACGAGCCGGATTCTCTGGTGTTTACGTTGCCCCCAATCGTCGCGGCGGCCGGAAAGCCGGTGATGGCCACTATCGACTGCGGGACTCTGTATCAGCCGATGGCCCAGGCTTTGCGAGCCAGGGGAGTTCTTGTGTTCCAGAGTGTCGATCAGGCGATGCGTGCGTTCCAGAAGTACGCCGCCTATCGGATGGGCATTGACTGAGGTTCCCGATGAAGCGTGGTTTCGTTATTGGAATTGCCGGGGGAACCGGTTCCGGCAAGACTACCGTGGCGGACATGATCTGTCAGGAAGTCGGCTGCGAAAACGTCGTCAAGGTCGTCCAGGATAATTACTACAAGGACTTATCGCACGAGGATTTCGACACGCGCGCCCGGCAGAACTTCGACCACCCGAACGCGATTGATTTTTCGTTGATGGCCAAACATATCGGGATGTTACGTCGCGGCCAGGCGATCGACATGCCCCTGTATGATTTCAAGACGCATACGCGAAAGACCGAGACCCTGCGCGTGGAATCGAAGGACACCATTATAGTCGAAGGTATCCTTGTTCTGGAAATGGATGTCGTGCGGCGTGAAATGGATCTGAAGATCTACGTCGATACGGACAGCGATCTGCGATTCATTCGCAGGTTGCGTCGCGACATGCAGGAACGTGCCCGAAGCCTGGATTCAGTGATTGAACAGTACCTTACGACAGTTCGACCGATGCACATGGAATTCGTCGAGCGAAGCCGACAGAGGGCCGACATCGTGGTTCCATGGATGAATTTCAATACGGTGGCCGTTGACATGGTCATCAGCCAGGTCCGGAACGGCCGTCCCAGGTCGCTCCGCGATCGAATCGAACCGTAGGCGGATCTGACGGCCACCGGCCGGAGTTCCCGCAACAGATTATGGTGGGGGCCTGATGGCGGATAGAAGTATTAACCGTCTGGTCGTGGTCGTGACGGCCGCGTTCCTGGCCGGCGCCTTTGTGACGGTACAGCCTGTCCCGGCATTTTCACAGACCGCCAAGGCGACGACTAAAAAGACTGTCGGCAAGGCGACGCCGAAGAAGACTGTCGGCAAGGCGAAGACTAAGAAGACGACCGGCAAGGCCACGAAGACTTCAGAAAAATCCACAAAGAAATCCGGCAAGACTGCGAAGAACGAATCCTGCGGGAAGCCGACCAGGCACAAGGTCGCCGATGGCGACAGCCTGTGGAAGATCGCTGGAAAATACGGGACTACGGTTGACGCCCTGAAGCGGCTTAACGGAAAGCAGGCCCGCAATCTGCATCCTGGCCGGATCTTGATTGTCAAAGCCGCGAAGCCGTGCGCGAAGGTCAAGGAAACCCGGCCAGCCACACCTTCAGATGCCGCGGCTTCGCCCTCGGCGAGTCTGGAGGACGGCCCTTCCGAAACGGGTGTCGTCTTCACAGGCGAACCTGTTGACGACCACCGCCTTTCCGAATCCGCTTCCACGCCCGGCACCGAAGCTTCTGCATCCGGTCCGCGGGCGGATGACGTCCAACCGGCGCAGTCGGCGGATTTTCCGGATCCGTCCGCGATCCGTCAGGAATTGGCCAGGGCGGGCGCGTATGATGGCACGCCCGAGATCGGGCACGACGCGACTCCCCCCGATCTCGTCGGAGTACCGCCGGCCCAGCCATGCGAACTGGACGGATTCGAACTCGGCGCGGCGGGCGATGCGGAAGACGACGACGACGAGTCCGGGATTGCGGAAGACTACGAGACCGGCGAGATGCCTGAAATCGAGCTCAATGAATTCGGGTTTTCAGACGACGGCGCCGCTTGTGCCGAATACCTTGGCCAGTTCACGAAAATGCCTGAAAACCCGAAGGGTTCCGTGAATATCTATCACACGGTCAGGAAGGGCGACACCCTTGGCAGGATTGCGAAGAAGTACCGTACGACGGTCAAGAATCTTCAGTCGATGAACGGGTTGAGGAACAATCCAAAGAAGGCAAGGCGGCTGATGCATCCGGGAAAGAAGGTTCTGATTCGAATCGGGGATCCAAAGGATCTTGTTGCGCATCGACCGTTCCTGAAGGACTGGGTGAAGCTGACCGACGGTGAAGGTTTCTCGATCAAGCGCCCATCGACGGCATATGGACGTCCGTGGGCCATGAACCTGATGCTGCGGGCGTTCTGCGAATTGCGCCGGCGTTTTCCGGACACCGACAATATCGTGGTCGGTGACTGGTCCGGCATCGTTGCCGGCCAGCTTTCCCGGCATCTTTCGCACAAGACCGGCAGGGATGTCGATCTTTCGTATTTTGCCCGGGGGCGAACGGGACTTAAGCACTTCATCAAGGTCAATGCGAAGACGATGGATGTCGGGCCAAGCTGGGAACTTGTGCGGGCCCTGCTGGACACGCGCCAGGTCGAATACATCTTCATGGACTGGACGCTTCAGCGCGAGATGTATGAATACGCGCTTGGGCGGGGCTTCAAGAGGGCCGAGCTTGATCGCGTGTTCCAGTATCCCGAGGGACGTCGGGTTCGAACCGGCATCATACGCTGGTCAAAAGGCCACGACGACCATATCCATGTCAGGTTCAGATGCCCGAAGGACGACCAGCTTTGCCGCTGATCCGCCTTCGCTCCGCCTTGGGGAGCTTCGGCGTGACTGAGTCCTTCGTAAACTGGGGCGTACGCCGGGATGCGGCGCGATTGAAGGCAATGCGCCTGAACGCGGCGGGCGGATGTAATCCGCCCGTACGTTCACGGACGCACTATCGCATGTTCTGGAATTCCAACCGGAACCTGGAGGCCGGCATCAATGCCGAAGATACAGATCAGCGCCCATCGTATCGGAAAAATTTTCACAATCATGTCGATGCTTTTTCTGTCGTGTCTGGCGATCGCCTGTGACGAAGGTCGTGGAATCTTCGACCAGTGCGGCGGCAAGTGGCCCGACGGGAACTGCTATGCGCAGGTTCGTGACCCGGCCGGGGACAACATAGAACTGGCGACGGCAATCATGGATCGTTACATCCAGGAATATCCGGCCGACACTCTGGGGTGGTCCTGGGAACCGACCGTCCTGATGACAGGGGTTTACGAACTTTATCGCGTGACCGGCCATGAACGCTTCCTTCAGTACATGCGCGACTGGATGGATGCCAACCTGGAAATCGGTTACTTCATGTTCTGTTCCGACTTTGCGTCGCCGGCCCTGATTGCGGCCTTCCTTTACATGGAAACGGGCGAGGAACGTTATCGCGCGGTCGTCCAGGATGCCTTTACCTATCTCGAGGAAACGGTCATTCGAACGGAAGACGGCGGCTTTAACCACTGGGGCGAGGCGGAATTCAACGGCGGCGCGACCTTGTGGCTGGACACGCTTTTCATGGTCGGTACGATGCTGACCAGGTGGGGCGAATTCTTTAATGATTCGGCCGCGCTTGACGAAATGGGCCTTCAGGTTGCCGTCTTCACTGCATGGCTTCAATCGGAAGGCGGCCTGTATGTTCATGCGTTTAATTACAACAAGCCTGTCGATACCGATATCTACTGGGGACGCGGGAATGGCTGGGTAAGCGCGGCCGGTTTCGATTATCTTCGGGCCCGTCTTATCCGTGGCGAGCGCGATGTTGTCGCCGAAGAGGCGCTTGTCGCCCAGGCAAAGGCCGCGCGGTTCGCCCAGGATCAGGAAAGCGGGCTTTGGTGGATCGTGCTGAATCGGCCCGGTGAGGCTTACGTCGAGACATCGACGGCCGCGCTGTTCGCATACGGGATGGCGCGCGGGTGGCGCTATGGCCTTCTCTTCGACGAATTCCTGCCAGTCATAAAGCGTGCGATGGATGGAATCCGCGCCACGATTACCACGGATGATTTGGGACGTCCGGTTGTTTCAAACGTGTCGGGGCCCACGGAAGCCGGGACTTTTGAATACTACGCAGGCCTGCCGGTCGCCGATGACCTTGGCTACGGGGTTGGTGCGGTCGTCCTGGCGCTTGTGGAAACGTCGGGCCTTCCGATTGAGTAATGCATGTCTATTTGCCGATGAAGCCGGCCGCGACCAGCGCGATCGTAAGCGCCGCGATTCCCAGCCTGTACCAGCCGAAGATCCTCATGCCGTGCCTGGACAGGTAATAGACCATCCACTTGACCGCGCCCAAGGCCGACACGAAGGAAACTATCATCCCAATAAGAAGCGGTTCCCATCCGAATTCAGCAGTGAGTTCACCAAAATGGCTTGTCAGATCCCAGACCGTCGCGGCCCCAAGCGTTACAACGCCAAGCAGGAATGAAAACTCGACGGCGGAAGGCAGCGACAAACCGACGACCAGGGCGCCGATGATCGTGACAAGACTGCGGCTGGTTCCCGGGACAAGTGCCAGAAGCTGGAAAAGTCCGATGGTCAATGCACCCCGCCACGTCAGGGTCTCAAGAGGTTGCCCGATTGACGGATCACAGAAGCGTGGGTTCATGAAGATAACGAGGATGGCCAGCCCCCAGAGTGCCCAGGCCCCGGCGACGATATTAAGGTTGAAAAGGTAAGTCTTGATGAAATCCCCGGCCAGAAATCCGGCGACAGCCGCGGGTACGAACGCAACCATAACGTTCAGCGCCAGGTTGCGGCCTTCGTCGTCTCGTCCGACCAGCCCCTTTGCCATCTGGGAGACGCGGCTGCCGTAAACCGCCAGAATCGCCAGGATCGCGCCAAGCTGGATTGCGATGGCGAAAGAGTCGGCGGCGGACGTCCGTGGGATCTTCATCAGGCGCTCGGCCAGCAGCAGGTGACCGGTCGAGCTGACCGGAAGGTATTCTGTGATTCCCTCGACGACGCCAAGAACGGCCGCCTGCCACGACTGCATGGAAAAACCTCCGCCGTGGTGGTAGTGTACGCGCTAACCCGAACCGCGACAATCGGGGCGGGGACTTGCTTGTTTTTTCGACCGGAGGTCCAATGAGAATCCTGTCTGGCATACAGCCGTCCGGCCGGCTGCATATCGGTAATTATTTCGGCGCGATCCGGCAGTATTTGAAGTTTCAGGCCGAGGGGCATGACTGCTTCTACTTCATCGCCAATTATCATGCGCTGACTTCGTTGAAGGATGCGGACGCGCTGCGCGAATCGACCATGCATCTTGCCGCGGGATACCTGGCGCTTGGCATCGACCCCGGGCGCAGTGTTTTCTTCGTGCAGTCGGACGTGCCGCAGGTGACCGAGTTGTGCTGGTTTCTGAACACCGTATGCCCGGTTGGCCTGATGGAGCGTGCCACATCGTTCAAGGACAAGGTTGCGCGTGGCATTGCACCGAACATGGGCCTTTTCGATTATCCGGTCCTGCAGGCCGCCGACATCAGCATCTATGACGCCAACATGGTACCGGTCGGTGCCGACCAGAAGCAGCACATCGAAATCACGCGGGATCTGGTGGCCAAGTTTAACCAGGCTTTCGGCGTGGAAGTCCTTGTGTCGCCGGAGCCTTACATCGTCCAGTCCGTTGCTGTCGTGCCCGGCATCGACGGCCAGAAGATGTCCAAGTCATATGACAACGTTATCCAGATTTTCGATACACCGAAGGCCACGGCAAAGACGTGCGGCCGGATTGTGACCGACAGCACGCCCCTTGAAGACCCGAAAGATCCGGATAAATGCAATGTTTTTGCCCTGTTGAAGCTGTTCGCGGAACCAGCCGAGCTTCAGGTGATTGCCGATTCCTATCGTGCCGGCGGTTATGGATATGGCCACGCGAAGAAGCGCCTGGCCGAGCTTATCAACGATCACTTCGGGGACGCGCGTGTCAGGTATGACGAACTGATCAGCCGTCCCGATTACCTGCGGGATATCCTTGCAGAGGGCGGCCGAAAGGCCCGCGCCGCAGCCGAACGAACCATGGAACGGGTTCGCGCGGCGTCGGGTATCATGCGCACCCACTGAAGCGCGATGCACAACACCAGTATTGATGCGGGGAACGTCATGCGAAGAATCCTGTTTCCATGTGCCATCCTGTTACTTGCGGCCGCCGGGTGCGGCGAAAATAGTGAACCCGAATGTTCGCAGCCGGTCAGCGATTCGCCGTGCCAGATCCAGTTCGGCGTCCCCAATGAAAAGACAGGCCTGACCGACCAGCAGTGCCAGCCACGCTGCAATTGTCTGGGCAAATGTTTTGAACCGCCCGCATATACGGAACAGGACATCCAGGATCTGCTGGCGATGGTTCCCGTCAACCCTCCATCGGAGGTCACCGAGGACCCGTGGGAGGATCCGGACGCCCACCAGCCGGTTCCGGGAACCGTTTGCGGCCTGTTCCTTGATGACAGCGTTGCCGGCGGTTATCGCCTTGAAACCTTTCAGGACGCCGCCGCCGCGCAGGAGGCCGGGGCATTCATAACCCACTGGGATGGATGCGGCGTCTGTTCCACTCTGAAAAATCTCGTTGTCTATATGCGGCAGCCGGATTTGACCGATCCGGTGCGCCAGTGCGGCCTGGACAATTTCGGCAACAAGGACGGCAATATCCAGTGCCTGATGGATCTGGGCTTCGAGCTTCCATGCGCGCAGATCTGGTATTACAACACGCTTCATACCCAGCAGGAATGCTTCGCGCCGTGCATTGCCGCACTGGATCAGCCGTACCACAATCCGGACGGCAGCCTGAACGAATGCCTTGTCTGCGACGAGGTCAAGTCCGGGCCGGTGTTCAAGGCCGTTGCCGGTCGGAATCGTCGCAATACCGGGCTGCCGTCCTCGATGTGCCGCCCGTGCCAGGAAGTCCAGCCCGTGTTCCATTTCTACAGGTAGGTCGGGCGATCCGTCGTAAGGCGGGCTGATTCGGTGGCGGCCAATCCATCGGCCATCGGTGCCTGGGGCATTTGCCGTCCGATCCTCAACTGTTCAATCGTGGCCTGCCGACCTTGCATCATGCGGCTTTCATCTGTAATCTTGGCGCTGGCTTTCTGGACTCCTCAATGAATCATCATTCTTCACTCATGCGAATCATTCCTTTGATGATGCTTGCCGTCGTCGCCGGCGGCTGTGGGGCAAACGGTGGCACAGATACCGTCGATTCCCCGGATGCCGCCGTCGAATTGATTGACAATGACGTGTCGGATCCCGGTGACGCCGATCCGCGTGACCAGGCGAACGTCGATTCCACGGCGGACGCGTCTGACGCTTCCGATTTGCCGACCGATGTCGCGAACGAAGTGGCGGTTGATGCGCTGGCTGACTCCGCGATTGACGGCAATGTCGATCCAGACGCCGACCTTCCCGACGCCGATCCGGACGCAGCCGGGGACACGGGCCCGGACGCCGGCGATCCCGATGGATTCATCGAGGATGCCCTGGCCGATGCCTGGTCGGAAATCCTTGAGGAAGTGTTTGACGACATTTTCGAAGACGTGCCGGAACGCGACCAGCATGTGGCCGACGACGGTCCGGATGTTTCCGATGACGTTCCCACCACGGTCGACAGCGGCGGGCCGGACATCTCAACGCCGGGCCTTGCGGTCAGGATAGTTGCCGCCAATGTCACCAGCGGCAATTACCAGTCTTACGATTATGGCCACGGGATCAGGATTATGCAGGCCCTTCGGCCCGACATCGTCCTTATCCAGGAAATGAACTACGGCGACAACACGACGTCGGATTACAACGAACTGGCCCAGGATGTCGTCGGAACGTCCTATTGGGCGGTTGACGACGCTGGCTTCCAGATACCGAACGGCGTCCTGAGTCGCTGGCCCATCACCGGAAGCGGGTGGTGGGACGACCCGAACCTGTCAAACCGTGAATTGATGTGGGCGACCATTGATATCCCCGGGCCGGTCGATATCTTTGCGATAAGCGTTCATCTACATACCAGTCCTTCATCCGATCAGGTCGAGGCCGCCCAGGTCATCGTCGGCAAGGTGAAGACCCATCGCTCGCAGAACCCGGGCAAGTATCTTTACGTGGTTGGCGGCGACTTCAATGGGACCTCCGCCGTGTCTGAAAGCGGTTTCGGGCAGGACGGCGTGTTCATGGTCGATCCGCCGGATCCGGCCGACGACGACGGCAACGTGAATACGAACGCCAGCCGCAGCAAGCAGTACGATTTCGTGCTGGCGGATCAGAAAATGGCCGGATATCAGGTCGGCGTCAGGTACCCATCCAATTCGACCGGCCCTGACAGGGTCTATCCGGAAGGCCTGGTCTTTGATACGCGGACCTTTTCGCAATCCGAGTTGAACGAGTACTTCCCGCCGGCACAGACCGGCGATTCGTCCTCTTCCCAGATGCAGCATATGGCCGTGGTCAAGGATTTCGTCATTCCATGACCTGTCGCGAAACCTGCCGTTAACACAGCCTTCGACCTTGATTTTGTTGACAAAGTTAAGGCTTCCTGTACGCTAGGCTGCGTCAACCATTTCGGGATATGCAATGAATACATTGTCTTGGGGAAGGATGTTGTCGTGCCTTGGCCTTGTTGCGGTGATGGCGGCTGTTCCCGGTTGTGGAGGTGGGTCGGAACCGGAAGATGACCTTGGCGGAACCGATGTGGCGTCCGACAGCATCGGCGACGATGTTGAAGTCCCCGATCACGGTCCGCGTCCGGATCTGAACGTGCCGGACAATCAGAACGATCCAGGCGGTCAGGACGCCGGTGAAACCGAGGAACCTGTTGATCTGGGAATCGATCCCGGCGAGCTCGACATCCTCCCCGATTTGCATCCGACGGATGTCATCGATCCCGTTTGTAACGACCCGGATGGCGACGGCTTCGGCAACGGATGTGAGGCAGGCCCGGACTGCGCGCCTTCGGATGCTTCGCGGCATGAGTTCGTTCAGTATTACATCGACAGCGATTTCGATGGCTTCGGCGCGGGCGAACTGCATTCCGTTTGTTCCGCCGACGGCGTGCCGCCCGGTTATTCGTTGGTCAACACCGATTGCGACGACGGGAATGCGGCCGTGTTTCCTGGTGCCCCTGATAATCCCGATGACAACAAGACAAGCGACTGTGGCGGCGAAGACATCAAGGCCGCGACCGCCGACGGAATTTTCGTCAAGCCGGGTAACGCCGACACCAACCCGGGAACCCGCGAATCCCCGGTCGGCACGCTTTCGGCAGCCGTTTCTCTTGCCGTTTCGGGCGGTAAGTCGCACATTTTTGTCGCAACCGGCACTATCAGCGATTCGGTAACCATTGTCTCTGACATTCAGATTCATGGCGGCTACGACGCGACGACGTGGACCAGGGCGGCCCAGAAGTCAAGGCTGCTTGGAACCGCCGATAGTGCCGTGGTGATAAGCGGTTCGACAGTCGCGATTGATCAGTTCGAGATTTTCGGAACCCAGGACGGAACGATTGTGAATGCGGCCGATAAAGTGGTCGGGATCATGATCAATGATTCCAGCGTATTCCTGACTAACGTCGTCGCTGGTGGCTCCGCTGTCCAGACATCCGGCGTCGATGGTCGGGATATCGTTTCCGCCGGCGTTTATATTCAGTCCTCCGACGTGACCATGAATGAGTGCAGGATTGGCGACGGTGGCCCGATGATCGGCAAGTACAGCGGCACCGGCAGCGTGGATCGCAGGATCATCAGCCGTGCCATCATGCTGGTGTCTGGAAACCTGCGCATGAACGGTGGAACCGCAGGCTTCTATCCGGAAATCGAACTTTCGGACATTAAGGGTGCTGCCCACGCCCAGGCCACATCGCGCGGCATACTCGTTGCCGGGGGCAGGGCGGTTGTCACCGGTGTCGATTTTTCCGGTGGCATTGACGTGACTATTGACGACGGCGGCGACGACGGTACCACAGGCCAGGCCACGGCCATCGGTGATGGCGCTGGAATCGAGGTGACTGGTGGCGAGGCATGGGTCATTAATTCGGTCATCGGCGGCGGCATGGTGAAAACCTATGTCGAACTGGATACGGTCGGCACAGTGGAAAATCCAATCGATGCGGTCGCCACGGCACGCACGGTCGCGGTTCCGGTGCTGGCAACCGGTGGAAAACTGGTTGTCGCGCACTGCGATCTGTTCACCGAGCGCTTCAGCGAGGCCGTGGTCGAGGCAACTTCATCCCGCGGCCAGGAAGTAGTTTCGGCGACAAATCTGACAGGGCTGGTCAAAGTCGATGCGGGCGCGAACGCGGTCGTTGTCAATTCGGCAGGTTACAGCCAGATTAACGTTGATGACAGCGCCTTGCTGTCCATTGATCCCCAGGCGACGGTGGCGATGATCAATTCGGTATGGTGGGACATGGAATACGGCGTATGTCGTGTTCGGGCCGGCGAGGCCTGCGTGATCGCCGAGGGCGGAATTGAGGGCCTTGCCGAAATCGACGGGGTAACCGAGGCCGAAGGGAATCTTATTGCCGACCAACTCTGGGGATGGTGGGACGAAGTCGATCCCGGAAGCCCGCTGAAGGATGGCGGCGTTGACCCGCTGACTCGTGGCCTGGGAGTGTTTCAGGATCTTGCCGGAACCGCGCGTCCGCAGGGTGGGGCGTGGGACATCGGCGCCTATGAGTTCAACTGAAGTTATCTTGGGGTGCCGACCTTGGGGCGCTCGCATACGTAATCGCGGTTCTGTCCGGTGCAAGGCAGGTCATCGTAGTTGATGCCGCTTCCGGACGATTGGACGCAGTCACCGTTACCGCTTGGTTCTCCCGGTCTCCACACGAACTCGTCGCCGACCGGCGTGCCGTCATCCCATCGCCACGCGCCATTGGAATTCCTGGCCCCAATCCAGACTCGACTGCCGCTGCCTGGCGGGAAGATCAGGTTGTCAAATACCCAGTCGCGTTCCGAAGCCGATTCCAGCCTGACCAGGAAGCCGCCCCGTTCGCCGCACCTGGTTTCGGCATTTGACCTTGCGATTGCGTCGGTGCTTCGCCAATAGCAGGTGGTGCCAAGCAACGTCGTGATGTTCGCGTATTGCTCGGATCCGCACGCAACCGATCGGCAGTCAGATGAGCAGGCGGCGCCGACGTTCTGGTTCCCGTGGTCGCAGGCCTCCATGTTATCAATCCATCCGTCGCCGCAGACGTTGCAGATCGCGTTCGTATCCCCCGGCTTGTTGTCTATGCGGCCGTCACAGTCGTCGTCCAGCCCGTTGTTGCACTTCTCATAAGCCCCGGGGTTGACGGCCTGCAGGTCGTCCCGACAGTCGTTGCCGACAAGCGTCCGGTAATTTCCGTCCGGCGCGCACAGGCACTTTGATATGTCGTTGCGCCCGAAGCCGTCATTATCGCCGTCGAAAAGATACGGATTGCACCCCTGCGCGTTTTCCGTGTCCTGGATGCCGTTGCAGTCGTCGTCGTAACCGTTGCCGCAGATCTCGGTTGCCCCCGGGTTGACCCCGAATACATCGTCGCGGCAGTCGCATGTTGTCGTGCCCTGGCACGCGCGGACGGCCCTGAAGGAGCCGCTGGCCGCGCACAGGCATTTGTATTGTCCGGTTCCGTATCCGTCGCCGTCAGAGTCCAGGAAGAAGTTGGTGCAACCCTGGGCTCCTTCCTCGTCGGTCTGCCCGTCGCAGTCGTCATCGATGCCGTTGCACGATTCGGTGGCGGGGAAGGGCGCATCGCACTCGGTGTCGCACGTTCTGGTTCCAAAGCATCTGGATTCGCCCATCTCTCGGTAACATTCGGTGAAGAAGCCGTATTCGATGAACCTGGTCGTGCATTCACAGGTTCCGTCCGTTGGCCGGCACTGGCTCATTGGGCCCATCGCCGTCTGGGTTATCTGGCAGGAGTACCCGTCAGGGCAGTCCCACGCAAAAAGACATTCCCGTCCGCAGAAGCTGCCGTCCGGCCCGAAGTCGATGCAGGAATGGTGAAGAAGAGCGACGCCATAGCTCGGGACGCACTCGCTGTCATCGTTGCAGGGGCGGCAGAGGTTTTCAAATGGATACACGCATACAAGCGGAGCCCCGGTTCCAGTCGGAACCGGTTCACACAACCAGCCCCTGGGACAGTCTGACTTCGAAAAACAGTCAGTCGCGCACACGGACTGGTCGTTCGTCGGTATGCAGATTCCGCTGAAGCAGTCGGTGGCGTCTTCACATGGGCAGCCTGGCTCGCCGGGGCAGTTCGGGACGGACACATCGTCACCTGAATCCGGGATGGTGGCGTCATGTCCCTGGTCGTCGGCGATGTCGATGTGGCCGCCATCGTCTTCGGTCTGTTCGCCGTCATCTTCAACGCCGGCATCGACGGCATCGTCCGCATCGTCGGCATCATCGGCATCGTCAAGGATGGAATCCGGGCGCCCCTCGTCGGGATCGCCAGAATCGGCCTGGAACAAGTCCGCCGCGTCCAGGGCGCCGCCATCCGCGTCGCCTTGCCCGAGATCCCCGGAATCCGACTCGTCACCCAAGTCAAAACCCTGGGAATCGGGGTCACCGGAATCGTTGACGGCGTCGCCTGAATCGGGAACCGGGACATCAAGCCCGACATCATCCACTATTCCCGTGTCACCAGCCCCATCCGGATCGGCATTGCCGTCGCCGGGCAGATCAGCCTGGATAATGGTGTCCGCACCGCCAGTTTCATCGATGCTGTCGCCAGTTATCACGCCGCCGGTACATGACGCAGCCAGACAAACGACAGAGACTGTCAGGAAAATTGAGACAAGGGACAGTCGGTGGGGTGATGTGGGCTTCATGAAATTTCTCCGAAATCAGCGGTTGATAAAACGTACGTCGGGAATGAAGGCGTCCTCGATCTTCCACTGGACGCCGTTTGTCCTGCTTTTGCCGGTGACGCGGCCGACGATGAAGACGTTGCCCTTACGGGCCCAGGAGTCCGGCGGGGTCGCAAATTCAACGTTAACCCGGATGTTGACGGTGACGTGAACCTTCCGACAGGCGACCTGGTAATAGACGCGTCCAGTCCAGTAGTCGATGCCGACAATCCTGCTGGTCGCGTAGCAATCCCTTTCCACGTCGAATGATCCGTCCTTGAACCAGGACGCGCCGGATTCATCGACGCGGTCGGGTGTCAGGTTGACAATGACCCAGTCATCAATCTGGGCCGTGTCCGGGTCGGCCGGTTGAAGCCGCTTCAGCATGCCGCCGTTCAACTTCTGCCACAGTCCGTACGACAGCAGTCCGCCCATTTCCCTGGTCTTCGATACGGAATCCACGATGAAGCCGATTGCGTCGGAAACCGGTGCCCGTGCGCCATCCGCGAACTTCGACAGATCATGTTCCGCGGCGATCCACAGCAGACGTTCCTCCTCGACCGAGAAGACCTTGCGACGCCCGTCCATTGCCGCGGCAACCTCAAACAGGGTTCCGTATTCCTTAAGTCCTTCGAGCAGGTGCCCCAGTTCCGTCAGCAACGCCATTTCCGCGTCGCTTGACTCGAGGAACTGCCTGTTCCGGCTGATGGTGCCGTCGTCTTCGCGCTCGACCGGTGAAACGGCGTTAATCAATACGTCGCGGGCATCGGTTTCAAAGCCTGATGATTTAAGCTTCTTGACCTTCTTCAGGATTTCATCGACCTTGGCCTTCTTCGCCGTATATTCCGCCCAACGCTCATCAAAGCGCTTACCGGCCGCACCAAATGCCTTCAGTTTGTCAGCGGCCTTCTGTGCCTGGTCGCCGTAGAAGGCCCTGACGACTTCAACCAGCGCTGCCGGCACCCCATCGACCACATCGGCCGCCTTCAGATCCGTGTCGTACGCCGAATTGACGGCCTTGACCAGGCGGTCGATTGCCCGATCGCCCTTCTGTTCGCCGGCCCTGGAGGGATCCGCCTTCTTCACGAGCTGGGCGGCCGCCGGCGCCGAGCACAGCAGGACCAGCACCGCCACAGAGTGAAAGGCAATTCGTTTCGATGCGTTGCGCATGATCGGGAACCCCACTGCAGTGTTGAATGAATTCTGACGGGTAATTATCCTTTCAACACCATCGCCAGTCAACGCCACCGACCGTCCCCCGTGCAAATCGTGCCATTTTCCCCGCCGCGGCCCCTGTACGGGCGGATTACATCCGCCCGCCGCGAATCGATACTTCAAAAGTGCAATCCCAGTTCCGTGCCTTCCATTTGAATTCGATATTGAACCTTCAAGCGCTTCTGGTTAAAATCCGGCCTTGACCGATATCCGTCATTTCCAGGGTTGATTCATGCATCAGTCCATTTCCCGCGGTTCAGTTCCCAGCCTGAAACGGATTGGATACATTGTGTTCGCGATGTCGGCGCTTGCCTTGACCGGATCCGGGTGTTCCGGCTCGTCCGACGAATGCATCGATTCAATCGATTGTCAGCGCGGTCTTGTCTGCCGGTCGGGCGAATGCATCCTTCTGGCGTGTTCACCGGCGGGCGGTTGCAGCGACCTTGAGGTCTGCACCCCCGGCAGTTACGGCGGAAACGATCCGAACAAGGATTTCTGCAGCGCTCGTTGCAGTGTCTTCAACAAGTGCCGCGCCGGCGAACGATGCACCGATGGCGTCTGCCTCCCGGATGATTATGTCGATGATATTCACGATGTCCCGCAGGATGAAGGTAGCTCGGTCGATATGATCGGGGATTCCGGTGGCGCCGATTCGCACGCCGGTGACTTGCAGGAAGACGCGCGGGATTCCGATGCACCGGACGACACACCCGATGAAACCGACATGCCCGATGCCGGTGATTCCGGGCCGGATGGCGACTTGTCCCTTGACGAAGGGCCCCAGGATTCCGGGCCGCAGGATGTTGGAACGGACGCCGACGTCGAACCGGAAGTCCAGATGGTCTTTGTCCCCCCGGCGACATTCTGGATGGGCTGTAACCAGGGCATCGACGGTGGCTGCGGTGAGGGGGAACTTCCTTACCACAAGGTTGATTTGTCGGGGTATTACATCGACAGAACCGAGGTCACCCAGGGCGAATATGATCAATGCGTGCTTGCCGGGAAGTGTTCACGGCCCGCGTGTGGCTTCAATCCGGCTTCGACACCGGACAAACCGGTCGTCTGCGTCACATGGAACCAGGCCGGGATGTACTGTTCCTGGGCGGGCAAGCAACTACCGACAGAGGCCCAGTGGGAACATGCCGCACGCGGTACCGATGGTCGCGTCTTTCCATGGGGAAATGAAGCCCCAACGTGTGAACTGGCCGTCATGTCCGGATGCGGAACCAGCATCGGGAAAGTCTGCACCAGATCCCCGGCGGGGGACAGTTTCCACGGCCTGTGCGACATGGCCGGAAATGCCTGGGAGTGGGTAAACGACTGGTATGGCGAGCAGTACTACGCGACTTCAGCAAGCGTCGACCCCACCGGCCCGACTTCGGGTCGATCCCGCGTGGCGCGCGGCGGCTCATTTGACAATACCGCCGGCCCCTTAAGAGCGTCTGCCCGAAGCTATGGAAAGGACACGTTTTCCGCGGAAAACCTGGGTTTCAGATGCGTAATCAGCCGTTCCGAGCCCGAGAACTGCGATGGCGTTGATAACGACATCGACGGATTGACCGACGAAGACTTCGGGATTTTGGAATGGGACGGAACGATTGCCGGCGTTGGTCAGTCGTGCGGAACTGGTGCGTGCGCCGGTGGCCGTGTGGTCTGCAACGAAGACGGAGGCGGATCCACCTGCGACACCAAGTACCTGATGGCCGCTGAAGTCACCAACGGGATTGACGATGACTGTAACGGCTTAACCGATGATTTGCCCTGTGTTCCTGACTGCTCGGGTCGGGAATGCGGATTGGATCCGGTCTGCGGAACCATGGATTGCGGGCCGTGTTCTGGTTCCGATGCCTGCATCGATGGCGCCTGCGTCTGGGCCCCTGACCAGTACCAGGTGCTTTGCGGCGCGGACTCGATGTGCTTCGTGCCGGACGGGGTTTTCTGGATGGGCTGCAATGAAACGGTCGATCCTCAATGTGGCGATGATGAGCGCCCGTATCACGTGGTCGGGTTGTCCGCATACTACATCGACAGAACCGAAGTGACCCAGGCCGATTACGCACGTTGCGTTCAGGCCGGTGTCTGCACGAAGCCGACTTGCGACTGGAATCCGGCCGCAACCGGCAGCTTCCCGACCGTGTGCGTCGATTGGGATGATGCCGACACCTTCTGCAGATGGGCCGGCAAGCGTCTGCCCACCGAGGCCGAATGGGAGAGGGCCGCCAGGGGAACCGACGGCAGGCCGTATCCCTGGGGAACGGAAACTCCGACTTGTGAATATGCCGTCATGGCGGACGGCGGCCCGGCCTGCGGAACGGACAGCGTGGTTCAGGTTTGCTCAAAATCCCCGAATGGCGACAGCCCATATGGCCTGTGTGACTGCACCGGAAATGCGTGGGAGTGGGTTCATGACTTTTATGACCCGGACTATTTCACGGCGAGTCCATTCAAGGATCCCCTGGGACCGGAAGCCGGCAGCCAGAGGGTTGAAAAGGGTGGCGGCTTCATCAGCGGCGACGCATTTGCATCCAACCTTCGGGCATCAAGACGGGGTGGATACGATCCCGCCGATGCGTTTCGTGACCTGGGCTTCCGTTGTGTCCGAAGCGAACCGCAACTGGAAATCTGTGACGGCAGCGATAACGATATCAACGGCTTGATTGACGACGACTGCTGCCAGCCCGATTGCGAATCGGTCGAGTGCGGGCCGGATCCGGCCTGTGGCGTCAGTTGCGGAACGTGTACCGGAGGTCGGGCATGTTCGATCCTGGGCGTCTGCGAGTGCGTCCCGGCAATGATTTCTCCGGGACCACTGTGTCTTGACTACGATGACGATCGTTCATACAGCGGGAGTCAGTGGTTGCCGCTGTTTTATCCTGGCTTCAGCCGGGTCTTGTTTCTTGAGCATTCCGAGTATGCAAGCCATATTCAATGGAGACTTGGAATACTTTGGGAAGATCAATTCCTACTGGAACCAGGTGAGTATTTTGTCGATGGCCGCGACGATATCAAAGCCGCTACCATCGGCGATAATGGCGTTCTCTATGTTGTTGGTCGGTATTCTTCAAACAGCCAGGATGAACTCCATTTCGATCGCTTGGAAATCGCCTCCGGTGAACGCGTCAGCAGCCAGTACGAGTGGTATCCGACCTCAGCTTTCTCCGACAACCTTCCTTCCGCGATCAGGCGGGCACCTGATGGCGAACTGATGCTTGTTAATGAGTGGCGGTATGTGACGTATTCGAATCCGAACGAGGACATCTATTTCGCCCGTTCGTTCGATGAAATGTTGACCTGGACGAACTGGGTCAAGGCCGAGCATATCGGCACGGAAGGCACCGTCTATTTTTCCGGCTCGGCCGTCATGGATTACAACGGCGTGATGTGGGTTGCCGCGACCACGACCTGGAGCGGCGGTTCGACCGTGATTATCGCCTTTGACGGCAGCGCGGTTACCCAGCGCGAGATCGTGTTCTCGGGGCTTTCGTTCGGCTCAAATCACTCCGGGGCGGTCGTTTTCCTTAACCGCAGTTCGGGAAAGCTGGCCTTCATCGCCCTTGGGTCTGACGGTGTCCCGAAGGTTCGGTACAACAATGCGTATCAATACGGTGCGTGGTCCGACCCCGAAATCATATCGCCGGATCTTGTCGGCGGCATCAGCATCAAGGCCAATTCGGAATTGTATTCCCCCCTTGACTACGATGATTTCGTGGCGGTGTGGAACAGTTCGAATGAGATGTACCTGATCGAGTGGGACGGCGATAGCACCTTCCGTAAGGCGTCCGTTCCAAAGTACCTTTCAGATCCGTTCATGGAAGGGCGCGTTCAGTTGATGCCGGATGGAAGCCCGTTTGTTGTCCAGACGTACCTTCCATCCGACCTGGAAAACGGGTACCTGGTCACGATGGTGAAAACATGCAGGCCATAGGCCGCATCTGAGTCCGGCCTGGTCGGCCTGTTGCTTTGTCTGTCCGCCCCCGCAAGGGCGAAATGATCCCGCGGGAACGGGGAACTCCTGATATCCGGGAAGAGGGGATGGTGGCATTATGAAACAGTTCGCTTGTTTTTCTGGTCGCGTGATCGGATTATGGATGATCCTTCCGGCATTCGTCTTTTTCGTGGGATGTGGTGGGGGCCAGGGCCCTGCCATGGACACCGGTTCCGATTCAATCGCTGCAGACGTTGCCACCGATCATGGCGGGCAGATCGATAGCGGCACCAGTGATGATCTGGCGCATCCAGACGACGCCCGTTTGGACACGTATGATGTGGACGACCGGGACGATGAAATTCCCGGTGCGGACAGCCTGGTGGATCCCGATTCAGGCAATCAGGACGCCGATGGCGGGGCAATCGATGCCGTCCCTGACGAATCGTCGGATCCCGGAGTCCAGCCGGGGGATGCTCAGGACGACTTCCTTGATGTACCGGTTGATTTGCCACACGACACCGGCGACCAGCCTTGCGTCACTTCAATGCCGTGCGTCGATGTACAGGATTGCGAAAACGGGTTCCGGTGCAACACGAAATTGTCCCCGCCGCGCTGCCAGAAACTGTACTGCGGCGACTTTGACACGCCTTGCTCCAACGATTTCCTGTGCGTGTCGAACCGCTGCAAGCTGGATAAGTGTACTGCCGACTGCACCGGACTGGAATGCGGGCCGGATCCGGCGTATGGAATTTCCTGCGGCAAGTGCGAAAGCGGGGCGACTTGCCAGAGCGGGGCATGCGTGTGTGAGCCAAGGCATCATTCCGACTGCATTGACGACGACCTTTTCTGGTTCAATTCGTGCGGCGAGGCCGGCGTCATGAAGCAGGATTGCCCGTTTGTATGCGTCGATGGGGCCTGTGCCGGATGTGATGCGGTCGGCAAGGTTGACTGTTCCGGCGTTTGCACCATCATTGGCTCAAATTCGAACTGCTCCGATTGCGGCGACGCCTGCGGTCCAACCGAATCATGCGAATCCGGCACATGCACGCCGGTTGCGGATGAAGGTCTCGTGCCTGCGGGCAAATTCTGGATGGGGTGCAGCGAAAACGACTGGTACTGTGATGGCGATGAATATCCGATTCATGAAGTGAATCTTTCGGCCTTTTACATCGACAGGTCGGAGGTCACCGTTGCCAAGTATGGCGAGTGCGTGGCCGCAGCCAAGTGCACGAAGCCCGCGACGACTTGGAGCGAGTGCAGTTGGAATCGACAGGGTAAAGCCGACAGCCCTGTAACCTGTGTCACCTGGGATCAGGCCGTTCAGTACTGTTCCTGGCGTTCAAAGCGTCTGTGCACCGAAGCCGAGTGGGAAAAGGCCGCCCGCGGGGTCGATGCGGCCATATATCCATGGGGCGATACCGAAGCGACATGCGACTATGCCGTAATGCACGATTGGGATTTGTCGGATGACGGATGCGGAACGGACGATACCTGGGACGTCTGCGGCAAGTCACCCATTGGAGATAGCCCGTACGGCGCCTGCGACATGGCGGGCAATGTGAACGAGTGGGTTTCTGACTGGTATGCGGAAGGATACTACGACGTATCGCCCGCCAGTAATCCCCAGGGCCCGGCCACCGGCAGCAGCCATGTCATCCGGGGCGGGTCATATATAAATCTTCATACGACTCTTCGGGCCTCCGGCAGATCATGGTACCTGACCGTTCTCGATCGAGAATCAACCGCGCTGGGCTTTCGTTGCTGCCGCGATGCGGATTAAGTCGACACTCTTCTGCTTGAACGACACGGCCTTGCCGGATGGCCAGGACTGGTTTGGATCTGGAAACATGCTTGCCGACCAGTCCATGAGTCAGTTCTGCGTTGATTTCGGGAAAAAATCTCAGTAGCCGGGTTTGAAGCGGGTGATGATGGCTTCCGCGACGTGGATTCCGTCAACGGCCGCCGAGACGATGCCGCCGGCGTAACCGGCGCCTTCCCCGCATGGATAAAGACCGGGATTGCGGACGGCCTGGAAGTCGGGCCCCCGGGGGATCCGCAATGGCGAAGATGTGCGTGTTTCGGGGCCGACCAGGACCGTGCCAGGGTTGTCGAATCCACGAATTTTCCGACCCATTATCGGAAGCGCCCGGGCGATGGTGTCCGTAACGAACGCGGGAAGGTACGGGGCCGCATCCCTGCCGCCGGCAGACCCCGAGCGTGCCGGGCCGCGGCCATGTCCGCCGGAGGCCGTGGCGGGTGGCGAGAGCCCAAGCAGGTTGCCGACTGTCGTAGCCGGCATGCCATCGCGAATCGTGACTGGGGTCGAACGTCCGTAACCCGAAGGAAGACGCCCCGCCCGAACCATGGCGAACGCGGCGCGCTCGATGGATCGCTGGAACTCGACCCCGCCCAGCGGGCCGTGATCTGCAAAGTCATCGTGACCGACATTGACGACGATCGCGCTGTTTGCCGTGCGTCCGTCACGTGCAAGGTTGGACATGCCGTTTGTCACCACGCCGTCGGCTTCCGACGCGGCGTTGATGATTGAACCACCCGGGCACATGCAGAAGGACCATGCGGAACGGCGATCGTCAATCCTTTCGGCAAGCTTGTAAACAGCCGGCGGCAGGGCGGGGTGCCCGGCGAAATCGCCGTACTGGGCCGCGTCGATCATTTTCTGGGAATGCTCGATCCGCAGGCCGACGGCAAACGGCTTCGGTGTCATTTCGACCCCTTGCCGCGCAAGCATCTCAAATGTGTCGCGGGCGCTGTGTCCGGTTGCCAGGACGACCGCGCAGGTGCCAAACGAACGCCCATCGGCGCATTTAACGCCGGTGACTTCTTTGCTTCTGCCGAACACGATGGAATCGACGCGGCACCTGAAGTGAACTTCGCCGCCAAGCGTCCGAATCATGGCTGTCATTGCCGGGATGACCACCCGAAGTCGATCCGTCCCGATGTGTGGAAGGTGCTCCCACTCGATTTCCGGGGGTGCCCCGGCCGCAACGAACTGTCGAAGGACTTCGGCGCACCTGGGATCGCGGATGCGGGTTGTCAGCTTACCGTCGGAAAACGTGCCTGCGCCGCCTTCCCCGAACTGGACGTTTGAATCGCAATCAAGCTGGCCTCCGCCCCAGAAGCGCCCGACGCAGCCGGTGCGTTCGGCAACCGAATCACCGCGATCAAGGACTATCGGAGCGTACCCTGCCCGCGCAAGGGTAAGAGCGCAGAACAAGCCGGCCGGGCCGGTGCCGATGACGACCGGACGCGAAGGAAGCGGGGCGCCGCCAGGCTGTGGCAGGTCGTACCGGACTGATTCGACGGGTTCGACAGTAATCCCTGGTGCAAGAGACAGCGTGTCAATCCGCATGGAATTGGCCGGCCCAAGCTCCACATCGACAGACATGACAAGAACGGGGCGCTGGCGATGACGCGCATCGACCGACTTTCGAACGAACCTCAATTCGCAAATTGCCGATTCGTTCACGCCAATTGCGTTCGCTGCGGCACTGGAAATGTCGCCAGCCTGCGAAATCGGAACGCGTATGTTGTTGATTCTTAACAATTATATTGTATCGTCAACGATGTCTGACTCGATCGCGTCCGCGCCCTGTTCAACGATACCTTCATCCGCCGGTTGGCAGGTATCCCAGGTCAGTTCCGAGAAATCGGCCGGGAACGACACTGTGTTCACACGGGAAACGATTGAATAGGATGCCTTGTTAAGAAGTTGGACGTGGTAAACGCCCGGTGTAACGCAGCTTCCCGCAACAGTAAACATCACGTCCTTGGAATTCAGGCGGGTCGCCTCGAACGACTTGTCGGCGTCGGGAACCGGGCGGTCACGGTAGCTCCAGTTGATCGGATCCTCGCCTCGCTTAACCATCAGTTTGACTTCCGGCGCCTCGTCGTACCCGTACATATCCTCGGCCAGGAAGTAAACCAGGAATCCGTTTGATCCTTCGGGAACCTCGATCCGGTACTGGAATGGCGATGCCACGCTTGTCTGGAATTCGTACGCGTAACTGTCCATCTTGCCGGGCAGGTAGTATCCCTTTTCAGCGAGATCCGTGCCGTACTCAAGGACGCGGGAGCAATCAAGCACGTTGTGTTCTTCAAGGATTGCCCGGATCGCATCGACATTTTCGGGGCTTATCTCGCCGGCGATTTCAAGCAGACTTTCTGAAGCTGTCTTGAATGTCGAAGTCATCTCGGTCGCGATCAGCGTCCTGTAAGCGAGTTCGTCGGCAAGTGTGATGCCAAGCTTAGTGCGGATGTCCCAGAGCGTGGATGACCAGATTCGCCCATCGTAGTGTGATTCGCCGACGTAATGATCCGGGCAGCGCTTGAACTCTGACAGGTCGCGTGAATCGTCGCCAAGGCTGTACTCGCCAAGAACCGGGTAGTCCAGGATGGTGCTGGCGAAATAGTCCGCGAAACCTTCGTTCATTCCGGGCGGATCCCCCGAGAAGCCGTACTTGTCGCCAGTGTTAAGCGACAGCCTGTCGCGCCCGACAAGGAAGTGCGTGTATTCGTGAAAAACGACCGACGAGTCGCTGGAAAAGTCGAGTCGGCGTCCCTGGCCGAACGCCAGTAGTTCACCGTCGCCCATGTTGAACCCCATAAATCCGTATGAAGCGTCCGGCAGGAAAGCGGCGTTATCAAGCGGCATCCATCCCGGACTGCCAAGAACCTGGAAACCCATGTTGACCACGCACTGCAGGCTGCGGTCGTTGTCTGTATGGCCGAACTGATCAGTGAAGAAATCGTGGACGCGGTTCACGCAGTAGTAAGTGTGGCCTTCCGCGAACGGATCGTTCCCGTCCCTGGCGCTTTCCGGGGGCAGCACATGCAGGTAGGTTCCATCCGGGCCGGGCACCACTGTTTGCTTGTAATGGCAAAGCTGGATATCATAGACAATGCCGTCCCAATACATCTGCTCGATCGGCCCGCCGTCCTCGCGAAGGCAGTTCCAGACATCGGCGAATTTTCCCGTCAGTTTTCCCTGGCGGGATTCAAGGTGCCGGTAAACGACCTGGGTCGGCTCCCCGTCAAGCGGCGAAGAATTCCAGGCCCACCCGGCACGTTCTTCCATGAAGGGAACGTTCAGGTCGGTCTGTACCGCATCCTCGGCCAGGACTTCGGTTGAATCGACGGGCGAAACGGTCTCACCGACCGCATCGACGGCAACATCCCCGTTGTCAGCGGCGTCCTCGACAACGTCGCCGCGATTTGCATCGACCCCGGGGTCGCCGGTCGAATCGCCGGGAACCAGATCCGATGCGATGTCGGCCACGACGGCGTCATCAATCAAATCGTAACCGGCAATCCAGTCGCTTCCACATCCGACCGAAAGTGTGACCGCAATCGTCAATCCAAATATCGCTTTTCTCATCGGGTCACCTCCTGGCCAGTTCGGCGAAGCGCACAATTTCACCGGTTCGCAGATCGACAATCGCCTCGAGCAGACTTCCCATGTCGGCGGAACGCAACAGCATTCTTCCGCCCGGAACCAGGGTCATGCCGTCCCTGAACCAGACGCGCTGAACCTGTTTCGGGCAGATAAGTCCGTCATACCTTGCCGCCGCATGGTCGCAGATGGCCTTCATGGCAGCAGCCATGGTGACCTTTTCAGAATCACGGATGACCGTCAGCCCATCAAACGTCGCCGGAAGGGTCGAGCTTACCGACTGGACAACCCCGTCTTGATCGGCCTGGATCCGGATGACCTGGTCGATGACCGGGGCGCCGTCCAGTGTGATAGTCATGAATGCCTGGTGTCCGAACCTCGATGATTCAACTCTTGTTTCAAGTGGCGATATCGTGCGGTCGCCCCACAGTATGGGCCGTATTGCCGACAACACATCAGCGGCAGCCCGATGAATGTCCGGAGCCTGGCGCATCGGCGCCTTGTCGGCCAATGCCGGTGCCCTGAACTTGCCCGAGCGGGCCAAGCCGGTGATCCGAATGCGCAGGTGATCGTCGAAAACGATGCCGGCGCCCTGGCCGAAAGTCGATTCGATGGCCTTGATGGCAGCGGGCCGTCCAGAAACGTTCGAATCGAAGCGTCCATTTGGTTCGAGTGCCAAAGCGCCGGCGGAAGTCGCAAGAAGAATCGTCGCGGCAGTCAGTGTGATTTTCACTCTCGTTTTCATCTTTTCATCCATCGAAAGAAGGGGCCGGAAGCCAGCGGGCAATGATACATATCGCGATGCGGGCCAGCAACGGAATACATTCAATTAATCAATAACATGGACAAATTGGTGTCAACCTCTGACATCGATATGGCAGGGTGCCACGGTCGGGACATCCCCTTGCGGGCTATCTGCGTCCTGGGCGTCCGCCCGATCCACGACGCGAACCGCCATCCTTGCGAGGTGGCCGGGGGCGTTCGCCGTGACCGCCGGGGGACGCGCCATCGCCGGATTCCGTCCTGGTCGGGTCGTCATAGCCGCGGTCGCTGGAAACGCTTCCGCCGGCCGTCGTTCCGGCCGAAAGGTACTGGTCAACAAGCATCGCGACAAGCGTTTCGGCATCCGGATCCGTAATGATTTCCTTTGCGATAGCCTGGAACTCGTCGGGAATGACGGGCTGGCAGTCGGCCTTTTCCTTGAGTTCGCGAATCCTTCGAAGCGCAAGCATCTTAAGTGTCTCCTCGCGGCTTGGAAGCTGTGCCCGTTCCAGCTTGATTCCGTACCTGTATTCAATGCGTTTGAGGTTGTGCAGATCCCGGGCCGAAAGAAGCGAGACGGCACGTCCCCGTCGATCGACGCGCCCGGTGCGCCCCGTCCGGTGAATGTACTGCTGCGTATCGTCGGGAAGATCGAAATGAATCACGCACGGCAGAAAAGAGATGTCGATGCCGCGCGCGGCGATGTCGGTCGCGACCAGAAGGTTCTGTCGGCCGTCCCGCATCCTCTGGATGACGGCCTCTCGCTGTTTCTGCGGCAGGTCGCTGTTCAGGATGGCGGCGTCGTATCCCCGTCGCCTAAGGTATGCAGTGACCGACTCGGTGGTTTTTCTGGTATTGCAGAAAATGATTGCCGCGCCGGGGTCTTCCGATTCAAGCACGGAAACCAGCGAGCGTATGCGGGGGCCTTCTTCCTCGATCAGGTACGCGACGTTTTCAATCCGATCGACATCGACCCGGTCACCGGAAAGGTTGACGTGAACCGGATCAACCATCATGTCGGAAATCAGGTTTTCGATTCCGGGCTCGATGGTCGCGGAGAACAGGAACATCTGCTCGATCTTCCGGATCATTCGCAGGATGGCACGGACGTCCTCGTAAAAGCCGGCCGAAAGCATTTCGTCGGCCTCGTCAAGCACGACCCTGGTGATTCCCGAAAGCTTCAGGGTTCCCCGCCTGGCATGATCCAGTATGCGGCCAGGCGTGCCGACCACAATATCGACGCCGTCATGAAGCGCCTCAAGCTGGGCCGTGAAACCGGTCCCGCCGTAAATGCAGGCGCTGCGAAGACCGCCCGGCTTGCCGAGCTGCTCGATCACTCCATGCACTTGAAGGGCAAGTTCCCTTGTCGGGCCAAGGGCCAGAACGGTCGGGATCCCGGTTGGCTTCACCTGCGCCAGAAGGGGCAGGGTGAAAGCCGCGGTCTTGCCGGAACCGGTTCGTGACTGCACCACCAGGTCGCGTCCGTCCATGGCGGGGCCGAAGCAGCGGGCCTGAACCTCCATCGGGCGTTCGAAACCCATGGCGCGAACCCCGTCAAGCAGCCAGGGCGGCAATCCCATGGTCTCGAAAGTCATTTCTGTCGTGTCGATTGTCGGTTCGTTCAATTCAGTCGTATCGATTGCGTTATTCCTGTGTGGCGGATTGTGTCCGCGCGTCCCGCTTCGTGTCGCGGCCAGGTCCCGCACGGTGGATCGAATCCGTCGGTTCGCGACCTGCCGCGTCAAGGTACAAAAAATATCACGTGTTGTAAAGTGGCACGCCCGCCCGCGGTGAACGATAATTACTGCGTCTGATGGAATTGGTGACCGAATGGAAACAACCGAAAAGACCTTTGAACAGTTGCTTGGCCAGATTGACGACATCCTTCAGAAGCTGGAACAGGACGACCTTGATCTCGAGCAATCCCTGAAGCTTTACGAAGACGGCATGAGCGCGTACCGGGATGCCAATGCAAAACTGGCCGCCGCCAGGGGCCGTCTTGCCCAGCTTGTGGCGATCGACGAAAACGGCAACCAGACGACCGTCCCAATCTCCTTGAATAACGTGGAAGATTGATCCGCCTTTCCGCCTTTATTTCCGGCTTGGTGTCTATTAACATCGCGTGGATGAAGACCAGCAACAATCAGTCCCGGTTCGTTAGTCTGATGATTTCCGGCACGGTCGTACTGTGCTGCCTGCTGCTTGCCGGTGGCCCGGCAGACGGCAAGCCGGTGGGCGTCATCGCGATGCAGGCCGGCGGTTACGCAAATCACGATTCGGGTGGCGAGCGCATCGTCCCCTTGCTTGTGTTTCCCATCTCGACGGTCGGGATGACCCTTTCGTCGCCGGAGTTGTCTGCCGTTCGTGAAATCCTTTCGGTGAACCTTGCGCGAGGCGGCCGCTTTTCCATCATGGCCGAGTCCGACATCCGTAAACGGCTTTCGGAACAGAAGGTTACGTCCTGGGACGATTGCTTTGACGATCTGTGCCGTATCGAACTTGGCGCGGCAATCCATGCCGATGTCGGGGTTGTATCCAAGATCCTGAAGGTTTCCGATGAATGTTCATTAAGCGTGACCATGTACGATTTTCGAACCGAGCTGACGATCGACGCATCTACGGTCGATTTCGACTGTTCGGTCAAGGGGCTGAAGGCCGCGGTCATTTCCGTTGCGGCAACCCTGCGCGGCGACGCGCCGCAGCCGGTTTCCCAGATCGCTTCCCAGCCTGCCGCCGTGGCTGGCAACGCACCGCCAGTCGTTGTTAACCCCAACCAGGCCCGAGGCCCCCGGGATGACGGAACGGCCGTCCGCCCCTCCAGGTCGGGAAAGCAGCCTTCGGCCCCATCGGATCCGGCCGGCCATTCCTGGGTTTATGTCCCGGGCGGCACATTCCGCATGGGCGATCCCGACGGACAGGCCGACGAACGCCCGGTTCATGACGTGACCCTGCCGCCTTTCTTTGTAACCCGAACCGAAGTCACTGTTGAGCAGTACTCCCGTTGCGTCCAGGCCGGCCGCTGTTCCGAGCCCGGGGTCGAAAAGGGATGCACATGGGTGAATCGCAAGGCCGGGATGCCCGTGAATTGTGTTACCTGGGCACAGGCCGAGCAGTTCGCGGCCTGGGCGGGTGGCCGGCTTCCAGCCGAGTCGGAATGGGAGTTCGTTGCGCGTGGTGGCTCCGGCGGCTTTGCCTGGGCCAGCGCCACCGTCGCGCCGCAGTGTCCCGGCGCGATCATCCGTGGCGTCACCCCGGGCTGTGGTCAGAACGGCCCGGCCCTGGTCTGTTCACTTCGCGCCGATTCCCCGACCGGCCGGCCGTGTGACCTGGATGGAAACCTGCGGGAATGGGTTCGCGACTGGTATTCCGCGCGCTATGAACCGGGCTCGACAGCGCCGGGATACGTCGGTCCAAAAAGGGGCAGCCTGCGATCGGTTCGCGGCGCCGGCTGGCTGTCCTTTCAGGCCGCCACCCGATCGGCGGCACGTGATGCCGAGAACCCGGATCGGTTCTTCATTGATGTTGGTTTCAGGGTCGTCGTTCCAGCCCAATAGCACGGGCAGGTAACTGTTCCCAAGCGCAAATGAACTTTATTGGGTTCTCGTGGGGCTGGTGCAAAGCTGGCTGACACAGATCTGACCCTTGTTGCAGTCCCCATCGGACAGGCAGAACGGATAACGGCGAACCTGCTGTTCCTGGCATCCCCCAAGCGCTGCCAGCGCGGTAAGACAAAGGATCGAAAGAGCCAGAATCGTCGCAAAACGTTTCATCATAAAGTCTCCAATCCACCGAAATCAGTTGGTCGGCGAAGGAATCATGTTAAGCATTTCAAACAGGGCGTCGGTCAGCTTGTTCCTGATAAGGGCCTCGTCGTTCGCGTAAGTTTCGTATGGAATGTTTGCCTCGCTGACCATCGCGTATCCGCCGAATTGTGGCAGCAGTACGGCCTTCCAGTCTTCCGGCAGGACATCTGTCAACTTGACTTCCTTGAACCCGGCCCAGATCACTTCGCCCTGGATGTTGATCATCCGGATTTCAACCATGACCGACCACCATTCGCGCGGCAGGATCGAGCCCTGGCCGGACCACATCAGGTTGTAACCGTACTTGTCGGGAACGGGATTGAAAACGTTTTCGCCGTTTCTCAGCGCATAGATCTTGGTTTCCTTGAAAACCTTCATCGTGCGTACCTGGACGATGGCATCGGCGCCGGTCTCCTTGCCAAGAAGAAGCGCCTTTTCAAGGGTGTTCCAGCTTTCGCGCGTATTGTGGTTGTTCGCGCCCAGATACTGTTCGATTCTGGAAACCACGCCCTTGTCAACCAGAAGGAAGCCCTTTGCCATCAGGGAATGCTCGACAGCACTGACGAGCGCGTTATTCGCGGCCGAATCCTTGTCCAGAAGCGCACTGGCTTCCGGAAGGGCCGGGCCACGCCTGGCCATTCCCCAAAGCTGGAGAATGTTGAATGCCGGCTGCTGGGCGCCCTGGGCGTAGTAGTCCGGCTGGTACTGCGGCTGCTGCTGAACCTGGGGTTCGGCACGCTTGGTTTCGTCGCTGGTCAGAAGAAGAACCTTCGCGGGTACCCGTGACAATCCCGAAACCTGGTGAACCACCGGCTTTGTCGGGGCCGTCCTCTTGATCATCATCCGATATTCGCCGGCACACCCTGCAAGAACCAAGCAAAGCCCGAAAGTACCCAGAATGCTTGAATACCTCATAACCACCTCGCGAAAAACAACATTACTTACCGACACGGTTTTTTCTGTTGCCGCTCGTCGTGATCCGTAGAAATCTGGACATCGTGGTCGGTGTTGTCTGAGGGTCGGCGGGAGCCGACCCTATCTTCCGCTGCCCGGTTCGGTGTCTTACTCGTCCTGTTCGTCCGGTTGG
>Ga0208459_1000231_pt1 | contig 71706 bp, 80 predicted proteins | sample AD_UKC087_MetaG_FD_184433 | JGI IMG/M metagenome (GOLD analysis project Ga0208459, IMG submission 184433) | Active sludge microbial communities of municipal wastewater-treating anaerobic digesters from USA - AD_UKC087_MetaG (SPAdes) (version 2) | ecosystem: Engineered > Bioreactor > Anaerobic >... | reverse complement strand
ACCAAATTTCATAAAAATTACAAAAAAACCCAATCCGAAAAGCCCGAATACCACCGACGGAACACCGGCAAGACAATTGATCCCTACTTTGATTAAACGGATGATCCTTCCCTGCTTTGCATATTCCGTGAGATATATCGCTGAAGCAACCCCCAGAGGAAGCCCGATGGCAATCGCACCGATGGTCAGATAAATCGTTCCCAGGATGGCGGGCATGATACCGCCTTTAGTCATTGCGTCGGTTGGCGGTCTGGTGATGAATTCCCAGCTGATCGCTGAAATACCGTTGACAACGATGTACAAGATGATGCCGCCCAAGGCGAGTGTAATGATTAAGGCCGAAGCACGCACCAGCGTAAAAAAAACGTTTTGTTTAAAATATCGCCAGCTCATGGAGTTATGTTTCAGTTTCTTCATATGCCTGCACCTACAGCGTCGCGGAACCGGTCTGACGGAATTTGTGAGATATGTAATCGGCGATCAGATTAAACGCCAAGGTCAGACAGAACAAGACCATGCCGATGGCAAAAAGCGCCTGATAGTGGGCGCTGCCATAAGGCGTCTCCCCCATTTCCGCAGCGATGCTTGCAGGCATCGGCCGGACCGAATCGAACAGGCTCTCCGGAATAGCCGCCGCGCCTCCCGCTACCATCAAAACCACCATGGTCTCGCCGATGGCCCGCGCCATTCCAAGCATGACGGCCGTAGAAATGCCGGAGAGCGCCGCCGGTACAATCACCTGAACAATCGTCTCAAACTTGGTAGCCCCCAATGCGTAAGAGGCTTCCTTGAATTCGCGGGGAACGGCATACAGCGCGTCTTCAGAAATACTGGAAATCGTGGGAATCGCCATAATCGCCAGGATGACGGAGGCGTTGATGATGTTGAGTCCCGTGGGCAGATCAAAAGTTTCCTGCAGCCAGGGCGCGACAATGACCATGCCGAAAAATCCCAGGACAACGGACGGCAAACCGGCCAGCAGTTCGATAACGGACTTGAGAATTTCCTTGATGCGTTGCGGCGCGATTTCCGAGATGTAAATGGCAGACATCACACCGAGCGGCACCGCAATGAGGGTGGCGATCAGTGTCACAATCAGGGAACCGACCATCAAGGGGAAGATTCCGAAGGATGGCGGATCATAAGTGGGATACCATTCCATCCCGAACAAAAAATCTTTAACGGAAACCGTTTTAAAAAGCGGCAGTCCCTCCCGAAACAGGGAAAACACGATCAACCCCAGCACAATAACGGACACCAGGGCAAAAAGCAGAAAAATATATTTGATGATGATTTCCTTGGTCTGTCTGGACATAACGTATCCCTAAACGTGCAACTGCTTTATAAAGAATAAAAAAGGAGAACGACAATAAAACAATTAACCGAATTCCTTTTCAATCCAATCCTTGATTTCATCTCGTGTCTGTCTGTATCTGTTCATGGTTTCTTCGTGGTTACCTTTAAATTCTGAAGGATCGGCGAAACTCCTATGCAGGCGTAAATTTCCTCCCGGAAAATACGGACATGACTCTTTGGCCTGATCGCAAAGTGTAATGACATAGTCCAGGGGGACCTCTTGAAAAACACTGAACCCCTTTGAATGATGATGACTGACGTCAATATCCATTTCACTCATAACCGTTTTAACCAGAGGATCCATTTGCGTGGGATCGGATCCGGCGCTATAAGCCGTATACCGATCCCCGTAAATTTCATTTAAAAGTGCTTCCGCGATTTGCGACCGGATTGCATTATGCGTACATACGAATAACACTGTCTTCTTCGGGGCACACATTTTCATTGCAATCCCCCACTATTTCTTTTTGCCCGCTTTCTTCACGTCCCCCAGGGGGACAAATCCTTCCCTGGCAACAATCTTTTGTCCATCAGCCGATTTGACAAAGGAAATGTATTTAGCGGTCTGCCCCTGGGGTTCACCATTCGTATACATATAGAGCTCACGGGAGAAGGGATACTCCTTGGACATGGCCGTCTGAATGCTTGCAGTAACACCTTTAACCTGTAAGGGCTTCACGCTCTTGTTGACATACCCGATCCCCAGGTAGGCGATGGCATACCTGTTTTTAGACACCGCGGTGACCAGCGCGCCGTTGGATGCCAGCATCTGAGCTCTAGGGGTCACCTTGGCTTTCTTCATTACAAAATGGTCCCAGGACTCAAAGGTGCCGGAAGACGAATCACGAGAAATCACAACGATCTTCAAATCGTCGCCGCCTACTTCCTTCCAGTTGGTGATGTTGCCCTGATAAATCTGGCTTAACTGGTCAATTGTCAGATTGGACACTTTGTTTTTGGGATGCACGACGGGAATAATCGCGTCAAAAGCCACAACGTGAGCAACTGGATTGATGCCCTTGGATTTCGCCAGCTCAATTTCCTTGTCTTTGATTTCGCGCGATGACGTGGCAATGTCGGTAGTCTTGTCAATCAGCGCCTTGATGCCTTCGCCGGATCCCCCACCGGATAGCGACATTTGAACATCTGGATTGGCTTTCATAAATGCCTCCAGTGTGCCCTGCGCCACTGGCAAAACCGTTGTTGATCCTTTGATCACGACAGAATCGGCTGCAAGAGCAGTCCCCGCCATCAGGCATAACATTACAAGCCCCAGGGCTGATTTCTTAATCACATTGAACATATGTGCCTCCTCATTTTTAATTTGAATTCAATATAATATCCGAATGTTACAATTTGATGACAACTTCAAGAAAATACAGGAACAGGTTAAATGGATAGAAGGGAACGCCGGGAAAAAACTTAAAAGGATTATTCTCCTCCTGCTTTCAATGGTCTTCTCAATGGCATTTTGCCCATCAGCCAGAAATCATCATTGTATTGGAAGTGGCATTAAACATCATTAAATTTATAGCCAAATCCGCGAACCGTGAGAACGTAGCGTGGATTTTCCATGTCTTTCTCGATCTGGCTTCGTAAACGGCGGATGTGAACATCGACAGCGCGGTCGGTAATGAAGGTATCGTCACCCCAGACATGATCCAAAATTTGATTTCTTGAATAGACCCTCCCGGGATTACGGGTTAAAAAGAAAAGAATTTTCAGTTCGGTAGGACTCAAATTAATAATTCGTCCCTGAACCCGAACGGTACAGGATTCATAATTGATTCTTAGCCCCTCGTACTCAAACATTTTTTTAGTAGATGATTTTTCCCTTTCCTGGACACGGCGAAGAATGGTTCTGACGCGGGCGATAAGTTCTTTGACACTGAAGGGCTTGGTTATATAATCATCCGCGCCGATTTCCAGCCCGATAATCTTATCCACCTCGTCACTCTTGGCTGTAAGCATGATCAACGGCAGATGTGCGATGTCCGGATTAGCACGAACGCCCTTACAGATATCCAACCCGTTCGTACCCGGAAGCATTAAATCCAGAATCATCAGGTCCGGTTTTTGTGCTTTAATGATGGCAAGTACCTTGTCTCCGTGAAATGCCTTAATCGTGGAAAAGCCCTCCCTTTCCAGATTATAAGATATCAAGTCAGCGATATCTTTTTCATCATCGACGATCAGAATCTTTGACATGCACGGAAGCCTGGAATGATACCGGGATCACCATCACGGCATCTTGGTTTGTCGTTATATGAAGCAAAGTCTGGCGATAATCAATCAGCCACTATTTTAAATACTTCGTCACCGGGTCGCACACGATCAGACACTTTGAGCCCTATGGAGTCACCTGCCACGGCTTTCTGAACCGGTTTATTGTCCACTTCCATGGACTGAATCAACTCGGTGAATTCTGTCGTATGACCGGAAAATTTGATGCTGTCACCCACCTGCAAATCACCTTCTGTGATGTGAACAGCGGCAACAGAAGGTTTTGCAAAGAATTTGACTACTTCGCCAATTTTTTTCTCCGCCATGATTAATCCTCCATCCGATAATTTGTATGAGCCTTTTCGTTTTTCAGGATGACTTCAACCCGTTTGGGCATTCAACAAAGCACTGAAGCCGCGAATGACACTTCGGCATTGTTGAATTTAATACATTTTTTATATTCAAAAAACAACCCCCAAAACGGGCGAATGCTTCCACCTCGGTATTTCTCGAGACGGAAACAAAAATCCCGTGGGAGAATATACCACGGGGGTTTTCACTACGTCTATGATACTTATGGCCTATCGCCTCTGGACAATATCTTCTAGCATGTGACCCATGACCTATAACCTGAGTTAGAATGTCAGTGTCAACTTGTTGATAACCATTAAGTTGTTCTGGATGTCCTGGCCGGTTGCCGTTGTCCCGCTATACCAGTCCCCGGTGAAAAGGCAACCCGCGCCCAGCATGTAGGACAGGTTGTTGGTGATTTTATAGGATCCGACTAAATCCACTTCCCAGCCATAGTCCCTGCCTTCCCATGTATAACTATTCGCAGGCTTAAGAGTTTTATCGGCACGTGCATAAGAAACAGAGGCCATAATGTCCAGTTTGTCAATCGGTCTGAACCCGCCACGAACCTGGAAAAACCAGGCATTCGTCATTGTACCGTTGTCAGTGGTACCATTCCAACCGTTGAGAGGACCAATCCACTTTGCCCGGTCATAATAATTGAACATAATCAGGCAGGGATTCCAGTCACGCCCGCCATTTATGATCCCGCCTTCTATCCTGTTCGTTTCAGGGTCATCGCCCGACACATAGGCAATACTGCCACCCACATAAATCTTTTTGAAATCGGCCGTAACATCAACCCAACCACTTATGCTCTGGACATCTTTATTGTCATGGGTAAGTTTATTGTAAACGAATTCGTAATCGTCCCGGCCAAACGCGTAATTGAATTCTCCCTGCAGAGCTACCGGACCGAATTTGGCTATGGCATAAGGGCTCACCAGGAAATATCTTCTCGCATAAGGATTGGTTCCAAGAGAACGGTTAGCCGCCTGCCGATAGTAATTGACATTGACCCCTGCATTGCCGTCTTTCCATGAGTAAACACCTTCAATACCGTATTTATCATTATCATTATCGGCTACGATTGCCGCATTTGTCGCCGTGAAACTGGCTTCCCTTTCCTTGGTGTAGGCCAAATTGAGTTTCACCGAACCATAACTATTCGAATACTTGATTCTTCCCTTTGGACTGTAGCTGTTGCCAAAAATAGTTCCCGTCGAACCGTCATTCATATAGCCGGCACTGAAAATACCGATCGGTGATTTATACTCGATGTATGCCCAGTCAAAGGCGATATTTTCATTTTCCGCAATTGTACCGGTAGAATCTGCAGCCAGCCCCGTGCCCGTTGCGGTTCTGGCTGCGCCCCAAGCTCTCTCCATCGCGTCAAAACGCGTAATCAGGGTCAAACCGGGTGCCACGATAAAATCCGTCCTGACTCTTAGTCTCTGGTAATAAAATGCTGTACTCGGACCGTGATCTTTGCGAAGGTCTGTTTTGTCCATGTACATCCCAGCCGCGTAATATTCGCCGCTAAACTTCAAATCAACAGCCCCCGCTGTTGTACTGAAGGCTGCAATCAGCCCGAACAGCATCAAAAACACCAAAAGTCTCTTCATCTTCTCCTCCTAAGAATATTTTTGTGATAAAGATAAGTTATCTCATCTTTATTTTCCTAATTTCCGGAGATTATAGTGAGAGTTTGTGACAAAATGATGACGCCTATATGACGTTTATAAAAATTATTTATCTTCTTTAAACCAGGCAATCAATGTGATTGAATGCAAATAAAGCGGAGATCGGTATTTCATGCGAGGAATGCTCTTTGTTTTTATCCCCAAAAAAAAGGCAGGGTCTTTGCCCCGCCTTTTTTGCCGTTCATGATAATGAACTATTCTTCTTTCTTCTCTTTTGCTTTTCTTTTCGGTTTTGCCTTTTCTTTCTTTTTCTCTTCCGGAATATATTGAAGGATAGAAACGGGAGCGTTGTCGCCGAAGCGGTAGCCGACTTTAACAATGCGTGTGTAACCGCCGGCACGATTGCGGAATCTTTCGGCCAGCTCACCAAAAAGTTTGGCGACCATTTCTTTATCCCTTACAACGGATAATGCCTGACGGCGCGCATGCAGGTCTCCTCTTTTACCAAGCGTAATCATCCTGTCTGCCAGCTTACGCACTTCTTTGGCCATTGTATCCGTTGTCCGGATACTTTCATGTTTTATAATCGATGTCACCATATTGCGAAACATGGCTTCCCGATGGCTGGACGTTCGTCCTAATTTTCTGCCCGCCTTACCATGATACATTGCTTATGTTTCCTTTCCTGACTTTCTAATCCTGACCTAATGCTGTTTCCTTCGAGTTATATCCAATCGCTTACGGATTAATTATCCATTTTCATGCCGAAGACAAGACCATATTCATTCAGAATGTCTTTGATCTCAGAGAGAGACTTACGTCCAAAATTCTTTGTTTTCAGCATATCCGCTTCGGTTTTCTGAACCAGTTCACCAATGGTGTTTATGCCGGCATTTTTAAGGCAGTTGGCAGAACGGACGGAAAGCTCCAGATCTTCAACAGATCTCGACAAAATCTCGTTGACGTTTGCTTTTTCGTCTTCCTTTTCCGGCACAATTTCTTCTTCGACTTCTTCAAAATTAATGAAAACATCGAGCTGCTGTTTCAATATTTTGGCTGCATAGGCTATGGCATCGCCCGGGTTCAAACTGCCGTCCGTCCAGACTTCCATGACAAGCTTGTCATAATCTGTAATCTGACCGACACGGGCGTGCGATACCACATAATTTACCTTTTTAATCGGAGAAAACATTGCGTCAATGTTAATCGTTCCTTCAGGCTGGTCCGGTTCAAGTTCTTTTTTGGCAGGAGTGTAGCCTTTCCCCATTTTCACCACCATTTCGGCCTTAAAGGTGCCGCTACCCGACATGGTTGCAATGTAGTGTTCAGGATTCAACACTTCAATCGAACCGTCAGTAATAATGTCTCCGGCGTTAATGACACCGGCGTTAACCACATTGAACCGTACGACTTTGGTATCCGCCACCCCCAGTTTAAATCGAACACCCTTCAGATTTAAAATAACATCTGTGATATCTTCCTTGATTCCGGGAATCGTTGAAAATTCGTGTAGAACACCGTCAATTTTAATGGATGTAATCGCCGCTCCCTGAATGGAAGACAGGAGCACTCTTCTCAACGCGTTGCCCAGTGTGATTCCAAAACCTCGTTCCAACGGCTGAATTGTAAATTCTCCATACAATCGTGTATGAGTTGCTTCATCAACGTCAACACGTTTGGGACGAATCAAGCTCGACCAGTTTCTCTGCATAATCAAACCCACCTTTTAGCTGGCTTATTAAATATTATATTTGCTTATTTCGAATAAAGTTCAACAATGAGCTGTTCTTGTACCGGCATGGTTAGGTCTTCCCGAACCGGCAACAATTTAATTGTCGCTTTAAAGTTATCTTTATCCAATCCCAGCCAATGTGGAACACCTCGTCTTGCGACGGTTTCCATTGCTTCAAGCACCCGGTTGATCTTTCGGGAACCCTCTTTAACCGTAATTTCATCACCCGCTTTAAGCAGGTACGAAGGTATGTTTACCGATTTGCCGTTTACCTGAAAATGACCGTGGCTGACAAGCTGCCTTGCCTCAATTCTGGAATTGGCAAATCCAAGGCGAAACACCATGTTGTCCAGCCTTCGCTCCAGCAGCACCAGCAGATTGGTACCCGTAATGCCCTTCTGACGGTCGGCTTTTTCAAAGTACCCGTGAAACTGCTTTTCCAGAAGACCATACATTCTTTTGAGTTTCTGCTTTTCCCGCAACTGGGTGCCATAGTCCGACTGCTGCTTCTTATGAGACTGACCATGATCTCCAGGAGCGTAGCCCCTTCTTTCAAAGGAACATTTTTCCGAATAACAACGATCGCCCTTCAAAAAAAGTTTCAAACCTTCCCGGCGACACAATCTGCATGAGGAATCCGTATATCTTGCCAAAAAACGCCTCCCTGAATTTTCTAATGATTCTTAAAATATCTGTTTTTATACCCTGCGCCGCTTCGGCGGTCTGCAACCGTTATGCGGAACAGGCGTTACGTCGCGTATCATTGTGATGGTCAATCCGGCAAGCTGCAATGAACGCAGGGCCGATTCCCGTCCGGCACCCGGGCCTTTGATGAAAACCTGGACCCGACGCATGCCCTGTTCTTTTGCTTTACGTACGGCGTCTTCTGCTGCCATCTGCGCGGCAAATGGCGTGCTCTTTCTTGACCCCTTAAATCCCTGCAATCCCGCCGATGACCACGAAATGACGTTACCTGTCATGTCCGTTATGGTAATGATGGTATTATTGAAAGTGGATTGAATATGGGCAACACCTTCTGTAATGTTTTTCTTTTCTTTTTTCTTGCCTGTTCTTCTGACTGTTTTCGCCATTTTTCCTCCGGTCGAAAATTAATCCCAACTACTTTTTCTTTCCTGCAATTGCCCGTCTCGGGCCTTTTCTTGTCCTTCCATTGGTGTGGGTCCGTTGTCCTCTGACCGGTAGCCCTTTACGGTGGCGTAATCCACGGTAAGCGCCGATATCCATCAATCGCTTGATCGACATGGACACTTCCCTTCGCAGATCGCCCTCCACCTTGCCTTCCTTATCGATGATCCCTCTGATCGCCGATATTTCGGAGTCGGCCAGTTCGTCAGTTTTTGTATCCGGGCTGACACCCGACTCTTTCAGGATCTGCTTTGCCCTTGTCTTGCCGATACCATAAATGTAAGTCAGAGCAACTTCCATTCTCTTATTTTTTGGTAAATCAACACCTGAAATTCGTGCCACCTAATAACCTCCTGAAATGTCTAAAACTAACCCTGACGCTGCTTATGTTTCGGGTTTTCACAAATAACACGCAAAACACCCTTGCGTTTAACAATTTTGCACTTCTCGCATATTTTTTTCACTGATGATCTGACTTTCACGATTCCAACTCCTTATTCCCGGTAAAACCCTTTTCACTTGGTTCTGTATGTAATCCGGCCCCTGGTTAAATCATACGGGGAAAGTTCTACCGTTACTTTGTCCCCCGGTAATATCTTAATAAAATGCATCCGCATTTTGCCGGATATGTGCGCCAATACTTTATGCCCGTTTTCCAGTTCTACCCGAAACATGGCATTTGGCAGGGGCTCGAGAACCCGACCTTCAACTTCTATTGCTTCCTCTTTGGCCATACATCAATCTACTTTATTCCCGGCGCGGAAATCAGGAAATCAACTAATTCAATTTACTCAATATTTCCGGTCCATTATCCGTAATTGCCACCGAATGCTCGAAATGTGCCGATAAACTCCCATCCGCTGTAACAACTGTCCATCCATCAGATAAAATCTTTACTCTATACTTCCCTGCATTGATCATCGGCTCAATAGCCAGAATCATTCCTCTTTTCAGCTCGATTCCCCGGCCTTTTTTCCCGAAATTAGGAATCTGCGGGTCTTCGTGCAAACTTTTTCCAATACCGTGTCCGACAAAATCTCTGACAACCGAATAACCGGAGGATTCTGCTGTCTCCTGAACCGTGGCCGATATGTCACCCAAACGATTACCGGCGCAGGCCTGGTTAATTGCCATATATAAACTCTGTTCGGTCACCTGCATCAGCCTGGTAGCCTGATCGTCAACTCTTCCAACAGGAAGCGTTACCGCTGAATCTCCGTAAAGGCCCTGATAGTAAACTCCAAAATCAAGCCCGATAATATCGCCTTCCATCAAAACCCTGTTTGAAGGCATTCCGTGAACAACCTCTTCATTCACGGATGTGCACAGCGAAAATGGATAACCTCTATAACCTTTAAACGCCGGTTTTGCTCCTCTTTTCTCAGTAATGCTTTCCGCTATTTTGTCCAGTTCCATGGTCGTCAAACCCGGCTTGACTTTTTCGCGAAGGACACTCAATACTTCTGCGACAATCCGGTTGCTTGCCCTGGCTTTTTCTATTTCATCTGCATGCTTTAGAACGACCATGAGCACGATAACCTTGAAAAATATTTTTTACCGCCTGCGCGCAATGTGTCCTTTTTTCATAAAACCCTCATACTGACGGGTCAGTAAATGCGATTCAATCTGGCTTGCCGTATCCATGGCAACGCCAACAACAATCAATAGAGAGGTGCCGCCAAAATAAAACGGCGTGTTTAATTGAGAGATCAAAACACTCGGCAGAACACAAATGATGGAAACGTAAATGGCTCCGCTGAATGTTAATCTTTCCAGAATATTTTCGATGTATTCTGCTGTCTTCTTCCCCGGCCTGATTCCCGGAACATATCCTCCGAATTTCTTCATGTTTTCCGCCATGTCATCCGGCTTGATGGTGACCGCCGTATAGAAAAAACAAAAGAAGAAAATCAATGCTACAAAGAGGATTTCATATCCAACATTACCTGGCATTAAATACCCGGAAATCTTTTTCATCCAGCCTTCCGGTGCAAAATTGGCGATGGTCGCAGGAAACATGATGACGGAAGAAGCAAAAATGGGCGGGATAACTCCGGCAGAATTGATCTTCAGTGGTAAATGGGTTGTCTGCCCGCCATACATTTTGCGTCCCACAATTCTTTTTGCGTATTGCACAGGAATCCTTCTTTGTGCCGCTTCCACATAAACAATCGCGCCGATAACCGCGATCATGAATATACCCAGAAGAATCAGAAGGATAAAATGCAGTTCCCCAGAAGAATAAAGACTCCAGGTGCTGCCTATGGCGCTTGGCAGGTTACACACAATCCCGGCAAAAATGATCAGGGATATTCCGTTTCCAATACCCTTTTCTGTAATAGTTTCACCAAGCCACATCAAAAACGAGGTGCCCGATGTAAGTGTAATAATCGTCATGAAGATAAAACCCCATCCGGCATTTAAAACAATGGGGGCGCCGGTAGGGGAGGCCATGTGCTGCAAACCCCATGCAATTCCGAATCCCTGAATAATACTTAATCCGACCGTGCCGTAACGGGTATACTGCGTGATTTTCCTGCGGCCGTTTTCACCTTCCTTGGACAATTTTTCCAGGTGTGGTATAGCGACCGTCAATAAATTGATAATAATGGATGAGGTAATGTAGGGCATAATGCCTAGTGCAAAAATGGAGAACGTGCTCAACGCACCACCGGCAAACAGATCCATCAATCCCAGCATGGAACCTTTGGCACCTTCAAAAAATGCCAGCAATGCCATGTTGTCAATTCCGGGAGTCGGTATGAAAACACCAACACGATAAACTGCAAGCAGAAGAAAAGTGAACAAAATTCTCCGTTGCAGTTCAGGTATTTTGGAAACGCCGCCTAGTCCTTCTAACAAGTCAGATTACCTCTTCAATCATTCCACCCGCAGCGGAAATTTTTACTTTCGCTGCAGCACTGATCCTGGCCATTTTAACAGTTACCGGAAAATCAATATTTCCCTTGGCCAGAATCTTAATACCGTTACCTTTCTTCTTGACAAGCCCACTTGCCAGAATCGCCGCTTCATCAATAACTGCGCCTTTTTCAAATACACGGCATAAATCCATAAGATTCACGGCAACATAACTTTCTCTGAAGGGATTTCTAAACCCTCTTTTCGGCAGTCTGCGGGACATGGGCATTTGACCGCCTTCAAAACCATCCCGCGTATTGCCGCCAGAACGGGCTTTCTGTCCTTTATGACCTTTTCCGGATGTTCCTCCGTGTCCGGAAGCGTCACCACGGCCGACTCTTTTTCTTTTTTTCGTCGCTCCGGCAGGCGCTTTCAGAGAACTCAAATCCATAACTTACTCCTTTGACTCTTCCACAGAAACAAGGTGGATCACTTTATTAATCATGCCACGGATCTCCGGAGTATCCACCAGAGTCACTGTGCTGTTCAATTTATTCAATCCCAGACCGCGCATTATTTTTCTCTGCTTCTCGGGCCGGGTAATGACACTCTTGACCATTTTAACTTTTAACATTTTGCCCACTGTATAAACACCCTCGTCAATGAATTACTTGCCTCTCAAGGCAGCAATTTCCGCAGGATCTTTCAACTGACAAAGCCCGTCCACTGTAGCCTTGACCAGGTTATGCGGATTGTGCGATCCTAAACATTTCGTCAAAATATTATGAACACCGGCAACCTCTAAAACGGCTCTCACCGCGCCGCCGGCTATCAGGCCTGTTCCTTCCGATGCCGGTTTCAATAATACTTTCCCCGCGCCGAACTTTCCTAAAACCTCATAAGGAATCGTTTTATTGGCCACGGCAACCTTGACCATATTCTTCTTGGCCATTTCCATCCCTTTTCGTATCGCTTCGGGAACTTCATGTGCTTTGCCTAACCCCGCACCGATCATGCCCTGGCCGTCACCGACCACCACGATGGCGCTGAAACGAAACCGCCTTCCTCCCTTGACAACTTTTGCCGTACGATTAATGGCAATTACCCTGTCGAGGAGCTCCACTTCTTTCATTTCTTTTTTTTCCAACGATTCTTCCCTTACCATGAGTTCTTTACACTGCGTTAAATTTAAAATTTCAGACCATTTTCCCGGGCGCCATCGGCCAGGGCTTTCACACGACCGTGATAGAGGAATCTCCCCCGGTCAAAAACAACCTTTTCGACACCCAACGTCTGCAGGCGCGCTGCGATCAATTTGCCCACTTCCCTGGCCACATCGACTTTCTTGATTCCCTTGAGCTTACCGGCCAGTTCTTTGCTGAGCGTTGACGCCGCTGCAATGGTAGTACCCTTGGCATCGTTGACTACCTGAGCATAGATGTGTTTGTCGGAACGAAAAACGGAAAGGCGAGGCCTTTCTGAATTTCCCGTCAGTTTGCCCCTGACTCTTTTTTCTCTCTTTTCCCTGATTTTCAGCGTTTTCTTGGAAGCCAATGTTCCACCTCTTTAAAACTAATAATATTAAAATTTTTGCTTAAGCGCCTGCCGACTTGCCGGCTTTACGACGAATATACTCACCCGTATACTTGATGCCCTTGCCTTTATAAGGTTCCGGTTTTTTCAACGAACGGATTTCCGACGCTACGCGTCCAACAAGTTCTTTATTGATTCCGGAAACCACCAGATTAACCTGCTTGTCCACCTTCACGTCAATTCCCTTGGGGATGCTGTATTCGATCGGGGTTGAAAAACCCAAAACCAGCTTCAGGGTCGACCCCGCAACTTCCGCGCGATAACCGACTCCGGATATTTCCAGACCTTTTTCGAAACCGGTGCTCACGCCGGTCACCATATTGTTGATCAAGGTTCTGGCCAATCCATGATACGAACGGACAAGACGTTCCTCTGATTTACGTTCGATGGACAGATTATTATCGGATACCACCATCGTAATGCCGTCAGGCAATTTTGAAGACAATGTGCCCTTGGGACCTTCGACTTTAACAATACCGTCACTTTGACTGATCTTTACATTCTTTGGTAAAGTGATCGGTTTTTTACCTATTCTCGACATGAGCAAGAACTCCCGTTAAAAACTTTCATTGAATTACCAAACCTTACAAATAATCTCTCCGCCGACGTTTGATTCTCTGGCTTCCTGATCGGTGATGACACCACGGGAAGTTGAAAGAATCGAAATACCAAAACCGTTGAGAACTTTGGGAATGCTGTCCGCGGCGACGTATACTCTGCGGCCCGGTTTGCTGACTCTCTGGATACCCGTAATCACCTTACGCTTGGTGTCCGGATATCTCAGGGTAATCTTCAGCATTGGATACCCCTTGTCATCTTTTACAACGTCAAAGTTATTGATATATCCAGCCGCTTTCAAGACTTTGGCAATATTCATATTCATTTGCGACATGTATACATTGACACTTTTAAAACGGGCTTTGTTCCCGTTTCGAATCCTTGTCAGCATATCGGCAATAGGATCTGTCATCCCCATGCTTTTTCTCCTTAAGCTTAAATTACCAACTTGACTTTATCACGCCGGGAAGCTCGCCCTGCAGGGAAAGTTTCCTCAAACAGATTCTGCACATTTCAAATTTTCTATAATACGCCCGGGGCCGCCCGCATATCTGACAGCGGTTGTATTCCCTGACCGCAAATTTGGGTTTTCTGCCTGCTTTTGCTATCAATGACTTTTTCGCCACTCGTTATTCCTCCGGAGCTTCCTCGTTTAATTCTTGAAAGGTACACCCATTAACTTCAGCAACACACGGGCTTCCTCGTCCGTTTTTGCCGATGTTACAATCGTAATATTCATACCCTTGATTTTTTCTATTTTATCGTATTCAATTTCAGGAAATATAATCTGTTCGTGTAAACCGAGAGAATAATTTCCCCTGCCGTCAAAAGCGTTTTGAGAAATTCCCCGAAAGTCTCTCACTTTCGGTAATGCGACGTTTACCAAACGATCAAAAAACTCGTACATGGTTTCTTTTCTCAATGTCACTGAGCAACCAATCGGCATACCCTGGCGGAGTTTAAACGTTGCAATGGATTTTTTCGCTTTGGTAACAACCGGTTTCTGGCCCGTAATCATCGCCATTTCCTGAACAGCACCATCAATAATTTTTACGTTTGATATAGCCTCGCCCAGTCCCATGTTAACAACAATCTTCTCCATCCTGGGCACCTGCATGGGATTTTTGTAGTCAAATTCCTTGACCAGAGCCGGCACCACTGTTTTTAAATAATATTCTTTTAATCTTGCCATTTTCCCTTAACCCACATCGATAACGTCATTGCACTTGCTGCAGATACGAATCTTTTTGCCGTCCTCAAGGATACGATTTCTAATCCTGGTAGCCTCTTTGCATTTGCCGCAAATAATGCTGACCTTGGAAATATCCATCGCCGCCTCTTTTTCCACGACACCGCCCTTGCTTTTCTGATCAGGTCTTTTATGCTTCTTGATCACGTTGATCTTTTCCACGACCACTTTGTTTTTTTCGGGTATGGTTTTCAGTATCTTGCCGGTCTTCCCCTTATCTTTACCGGAAAGCACTTTCACCATGTCTCCTTTTTTCAATCTGCCTAAACTCATTTTTCCCCTCTTTAAAACAGTTTACAAAACTTCCGGAGCCAGAGAAATAATCTTCATAAACTGCTTCGCTCTAAGTTCACGTGCAACAGGCCCAAATATTCTGGTACCGATCGGTTCCATCTGATTGTTGATCAGAACAGCGGAGTTGTCGTCAAATTTTAGATAAGATCCATCCGGCCGTCTCACCTCTTTTACCGTGCGGACAATAACCGCCTTCATGACATCGCCTTTTTTCACCTTGGAATTCGGAATTGCCTCTTTCACCGCAACCACAATGACATCGCCCAGGCTGGCGAAACGACGCTTCGAACCGCCCAAAACCTTAATACAGGCGACTCTCTTGGCGCCGGAATTATCGGCAACATTTAGAACTGTCTGCATCTGAATCATAAATAAACTCCACTATCACAAGCTGTCTGCCCAACCAGACAGGTTTCTATTTCGCCTTTTCCAGAACTTCCAGCATCCGCCAGCGTTTGTCCTTGCTCATCGGCCTGGCTTCAATGATTAACACCGTGTCCCCCGTCTTGCATTGATTCTGTTCATCATGGGCTTTATATTTCACATGCCTGCGGACGTATTTGTGAAACACAGGGTGCTTGACCAATCTTTCGGCTTTCACCACGATGGTTTTATCCATCTTGTCACTGACGACCACACCTTTCACCGTGCGCTTGTTGCTTTTTTCAGCCATATCTATTAACCTGCGGCCTCCTTTTCCTTCAGCACCGTTGCAATGCGGGCAATATCCTTGCGAATACGACCCAGCGTCGCGGTTGATTCCAGTTGCCCCGATGCATGACGAATCTTCAACCGAAAAAGTTCTTCCGCCAATTCCCTGTTTTTTGTTTGAAGCTCGTTAATGCCGAGACCTCTGATTTCTTTAATTTTCATCAGATATCTCCCTCGATAAAAACTTTGTTGAAATGGCCAGTTTGTGGGAAGCAAGACGAAATGCTTCTTTGGCTACTTCCCTGGTTACTCCTTCCATTTCATAGAGAACCGATCCGGGCTTCACAACGGCCACCCATCCTTCCGGAGCGCCTTTCCCTTTGCCCATACGGGTTTCAGCCGGTTTCTTTGTGATCGACTTGTGCGGAAATACGCGAATCCAGATTTTACCACCACGTTTTACATAACGAGTCATCGCAACACGAGCCGCTTCAATCTGTCTTGCAGAAACCCATCCGCATTCAGCCGCCTGCAATCCATAGTCGCCAAAAGCGATGGTTCCGCCCCTGGTCGCCTTTCCTCCCATGCGGCCTTTTTGCAATTTTCTATATTTTACCCGTTTTGGCATTAACATAATTTACAACTCCCGTTTTCCTTCACAATAATCTTTCGTGATCCCGCCTTTTATCAGAGTCATCCCTGTTTTTCATTTTTTGCAGGCAAAACTTCTCCGTGAAAAATGAGGACCTTAACACCGATCAAACCATACGCTGTGTGGGCTTCAATAAAACCGTAATCGATATCAGCCCGAAGCGTATGCAGAGGAACTCTTCCCTCACGGTACCATTCGGAGCGGGACATTTCAGCACCGCCGAGCCGGCCGGAACAGGTAATCTTGATGCCTTTGGCTCCAAATTTCAGGGCATAACCTACACATTTTTTCATGGCACGCCGGAACGCAACACGTCTTTCCAATTGCATGGCAACATTTTCAGCCACAAGCTGGGCATCCGTTTCCGGTTTGCGAACTTCGAGTATATTGACAATAATTTCAGCCTGCGAAAACTTCTCGATTTCCGCTTTAAGCTTCTCTATCTCTGATCCTTTTTTCCCAATAATAACGCCCGGCCTGGCGGCATAAATATTAACCTTGGCCTTGTTGGCTGCACGCTCAATTTCAATATGAGAAATACCGGCATGATAAAGCTTTTTCTTCAGGTATTTTCTGATCTTCAAGTCTTCGAGCAGCATACCGCTATAGTTCTTTTCGGCAAACCATACGGACTGCCACTTTTTAATATAGCCTAATCGTAATCCTACCGGGTTAACCTTCTGACCCAATATCGTTCCTCCTTATCGTTCATCCACTACAACGGTAATATGTGATGTTCTCTTCTTAATGCCAGCCGCTCTTCCCTGCGCCCTGGCCCGCCACCTTTTTAAAGATGGTCCCTGATCAACAAATATTTCCTTAATGTAAAGAGTATTTTCATCAATATTAGGATTCTGGGCCGCATTGGCTACAGCGGATTTCAGGACCTTGGCAATAATACCCGCTGAATACTTTCTGGTATAGAGCAGGATATTCCGTGCTTCCTGCACCTTCTTTCCCCGAACCAGATCAACGACCAGCCTGACTTTCTGGGGCGACATCCTAATATATTTTGCAACTGCTTTTGCTTCCATATCTCATCAACTCCAAACCTGACCGTTGGCGCATCAATTATTACTTTTTAACCTTTGTTTTCCGGTCTCCGGAATGGGAATAAAAAGTTCTAGTCGGCGCGAATTCGCCCATCTTATGACCCACCATATTCTCTGTCACATAAACGGGAATGAATTTCTTCCCGTTATGCACGGCAAACGTGTACCCGATTAACTCGGGTGTTATGGTTGAACGCCGCGACCAAGTCTTAATGACATTCTTGCTGTTTTCGGCTTCCATTTTTCTAACCTTGGCCAGCAGGCTTTCTTCAATATAAGGACCTTTTTTGATCGAACGTGCCACGTTTTATTAACCTCTTCTCTTTACAATATATTTATCGGTTCTCTTATTCTTTCTCGTTTTATGCCCTTTGGTCGGAATCCCCCAGGGAGTACAGGGGTGACGACCACCCGACGATTTACCTTCACCGCCTCCCATTGGATGGTCCACCGGATTCATGACAACACCTCGAACGCGGGGACGCTTGCCCAGCCAGCGGGTCCGGCCCGCTTTACCGATGCTGACGTTTTCGTGTTCGTTGTTGCCAACCTGGCCGATAGTTGCCATGCATTCAATGAAAACTTTACGCACTTCACCGGACGGAAGCCTGACCTGGGCATAGGCACCTTCTTTTGCCATCAGCTGGCCATACGCACCTGCCGATCGGATCAGCTGCCCCCCCCTGCCTACTTTTAACTCCACATTATGGATCAAGGAACCCAGAGGTATGTATTTTAAAGGAATTGCGTTGCCTGGTTTGATATCCGCTTTGTCGCCGCTTACCAGAACATCACCAACATGAATCTGCGCCGGTGCCACAATATATCTTTTTTCACCGTCACGATAATTCAGCAAAGCGATTCTGGCTGACCGGTTCGGATCGTATTCAATGGAAGCGACTTTAGCCGGGATCTCCGTCTTATTACGCCGAAAATCAATGATACGATATTTACGCTTGTGACCACCGCCAATGTGACGCGCCGTGATTCGGCCATAACTGTTGCGGCCGCCCGTTTTCTTGACCGGCTTTAAAAGGCTTCTTACCGGCTCGGTTGACGTAATCTCTGCAAAATCAGAAACACTCTGAAATCTCCTGCCGGGTGACGTCGGTTTGTACTTGATAATAGCCATTTGCTTAATCCTTCACTCGTTCTATACGCCTTCGGCGACTTCAATACGGCTGCCTTTTGCCAATGTCACAACCGCTTTTTTCCAGGAATTCTTCTGCCCCATGATCCTGCCCATTCGTTTTCTTTTCCCCAAAACATTAATGACGCGGACCTCGGTAACTTTTACTTTGAATAACTTTTCCACCGCGTTGACGATTTCAACTTTATTGGCTCTTCGATCAACTTCAAAGTGGTATTTATTCGCTTCTTCACGGTCAATGTTACTTTTTTCCGTGATTAATATTCTTTTGATAATCTGATGAAGTTCCATTATGACAGCAATGCCCCCTCAATCTTTTTTATAGAGGGTTCAAGAAGGACCAGATGCTCATAATTCAGGACATCATAAACATTAATTCCTTCCGACCGAATCATTTTTACGTTTTTCAAATTCCGCGATGACTTCATTAAAATGACATCGTCATGATCAACAACAAAAAGCGCTTTTTTCAGACCGAAAAGATTCACGACTTTCTGAAAGGCCCGTGTGCTGATCGATTCCATCGGGAAATTCTGCAATATTGTCATTTTCTCTTCTTTGACTTTCATACTCAACGCAGAGATAAGAGCCTTTTTTCTGACCTTTTTAGGGACACTGTATGAGTAATCGCGAGGTTGGGGTCCGAAAACAATACCGCCGCCTCTCCAGATCGGAGACCGGGACGTTCCTGAGCGGGCGCGTCCTGTTCCCTTCTGGCGCCAGGGCTTTTTGCCGCCACCACTCACATCATTTCTCCCTTTGGTGGCTGATGTACCGGAACGTCGCGATGCAAGCTGCATCTTGACCACATCATAGATTGCCGCTTCGCTGATTTCCGCCCCAAATATGGCGTCATTCAATTCGACTTTAGCGACCTTATTCTTTTCAATATCAAAAACATCTGCGACTGCCATGTTCATAACTCCACTGATTTACGCACTTTTTTTCCTGGCTTGCTTGATGATCACATAACCGTTTTTCCCGCCCGGAATAGAACCTTTTAATAACAATAAATTTCTTTCAGGACGAACCTGCCAGATTTGAAGGTTTTGAACGGTTTTCCGGACATTTCCCATTTGACCGCCCATTTTCGTGCCTTTGAATACTCGGGATGGATCAGCACTGGCACCAATGGAGCCGGGAGCTCTGTGAAACATGGACCCGTGAGTCGCACGCCCGCCGCCGAATCCATGCCTTTTCATAACACCCTGAAAACCTTTACCTTTTGATGTTCCAACGACGTCGACAAAGTCTCCAGACTGAAATATTTCAGATGTAATCTCCTGCCCGGCCTCGTACTGGTTGTCCTTTACTGGAAATTCCTTCAGGACACGGAAGAAACCTTTATTGGCTTTGTTAAAATGGCCCTGTAACGGTTTGGTGACATTTTTCTGTTTCATCCGGCCGTATCCAACTTGAATGGCATCATAACCATCTTTATCTTTTGTCTTCACTTGAATGACAATCGACGGTTCAACCTCAATGGCTGTAACACCGACAGCAGAGCCGTCCTCGGCAAATACCTGCGTCATCCCTAATTTTTTTCCAATGATTCCCTTACTCATCATTACATCCAACTTTATATAAATTACGCCACGATATTCAACATTCCGGGAAATGGATGCCAATGCCCATTTTCCACTGTCACTACTTCGCGCCTACGCTTTTATTTCTACATCCACCCCCGCCGATAGATCCAGCTTCATCAGCGCATCCACCGTGGCTTGCGTCGGCTCAACAATATCAATCAATCTTTTGTGTGTGCGAATTTCGAACTGCTCTCTGGATTTTTTATCCACATGCGGCGAACGATTGACACAGTATTTATTGATTTCGGTTGGAAGAGGAATGGGACCGGCGACACGCGCACCGGTCCTTTTTGCAGTATCCACTATTTCTTCAACAGAACGATCCAGCAGTTTATAATCGTAAGCTTTGAGACGAATTCTTATTTTTTGTTCTTTCATTGATATGATAACCTACAGTTTCTATTCAATAACTTTGCTTACGACACCGGCTCCGACGGTTCTGCCGCCTTCACGGATGGCGAATCTTAACTGTTCTTCCATGGCGATGGGCATAATAAGTTCAACGGTCATTTTGACGTTATCGCCGGGCATGACCATCTCCACACCTTCGGGCAGCGTAGCGACACCCGTCACGTCCGTTGTCCGGAAATAAAACTGCGGACGGTAACCGGAGAAGAACGGTGTATGACGGCCGCCTTCCTCCTTGGTCAGAACGTAAACAGCCGCTTCAAATTTTGTATGAGGAGTAATGGAACCGGGTTTTGCAACAACCTGGCCTCTTTCCACTTCTTCACGCTTGATACCGCGAATCAGCAAACCGACATCATCTCCCGCACGACCTTCGTCCAGGGTTCTGCGGAACATTTCAACACCCGTCACAACGGTTTTAATGGTGGGACGAATACCGATGATTTCAACTTCTTCACCAACCTTGATAATACCGCGGTCAACACGACCGGTCACAACGGTACCGCGGCCTGAAATCGTGAAAACATCACCGACCGGCATGAGGAAGGGTTTATCGGTATCGCGTTTCGGCTCGGGAACATAGTTATCCACGGCATCCATCAGCTCGGCAATGCATTTCACATCAGGAGAATTAGTGTCTTCTGCTTCCAGGGCTTTCAGTGCTGAACCGCGAACAATCGGGATATCGTCGCCGGGAAATTCATATTGAGTAAGGAGCTCCCTTAATTCGAGCTCAACCAGATCCAGGAGTTCGGGATCATCGACCAAATCTACTTTATTAAGGAAAACGACTACGTAGGGAACCTGCACCTGACGGGCAAGGAGGATGTGTTCACGAGTCTGCGGCATTGGACCGTCGGAAGCGGCCACAACCAGAATCGTTCCATCCATGTGAGCGGCACCGGAAATCATGTTTTTGATATAGTCGGCGTGGCCGGGGCAATCCACGTGGGCATAATGTCTCTTTTCTGTTTCGTATTCCACGTGAGAAATATTGATCGTAACACCGCGTTCCTTCTCTTCCGGAGCATTATCAATGGAATCAAAAGCACGGAATTCTGCAAAACCCTTTTTCGCAAGATATTTGGTGATTGCGGCGGTTAATGTGGTCTTTCCGTGATCCACGTGACCGATTGTTCCTATATTTAAATGCGGCTTTGTCCTTTCAAATTTTTTCTTTGCCATCTCACCTTTCCTCCTTAACTTTGAATGGTTGGTTTCCTTGTCGTTTCATATACAATGTTTAAAATTTATAATGCGCAAATGCTTTATTCGCTTCCGCCATTTTATGCACAGCTTCTTTTTTCTTAATTGCACCACCGCGATTATTTGCCGCGTCAATCAATTCGGCGGCCAGTTTTTCGCGCATGGTTTTTTCCGTGCGCTCCTGAGCATTGGAAATTAACCAGCGAATCGCCAGGGCGGTGCGCCTTGCGGGAAAAACTTCCGTCGGCACCTGATAGGTAGAACCGCCAACCCGCCTTGATTTCACTTCGATGACCGGTTTCACGTTATTGACGGCCTTTTCGAAGAACTCAACCGGTTGTTCTTTGACTCTCTTTTCAATAATATCAAAAGCGCCGTACAAAATACTTTCCGCAACACTCTTTTTCCCTCTTTTGAGCAAAGAGTTGACAAATCTGGCAACCAGTTTGTTGTTATATTTGGGATCCGGAAGAATTTCCCTTTTTTCTATTTCACGTCTTCGTGGCATTTTCCTGTCCTTCGTTTAGCTTGGCTTCTTAGAGCCGTATTTTGAGCGGCCCTGCTTACGGTCGGCAACTCCGACAGCATCCAAAGCGCCCCTGACAATGTGATATCTGACACCAGGTAGATCTTTCACTCTGCCTCCGCGCACCAGCACAACCGAATGTTCCTGGAGATTGTGACCGATGCCCGGAATATAGGAGGAAACTTCATATCCACTGGTCAGTCTGACCCTGGCCACTTTACGCAGAGCCGAATTCGGTTTTTTTGGTGTCGTTGTATAAACTCTTACACAAACACCGCGCCTCTGCGGAGAACCGGCTAACGCCGGAGCATTTGTTTTTCCTTTGATTTTGGTTCTTCCTTTGCGAACCAGTTGACTAATTGTCGGCATTTCTCCTCCCGGACATTTCTCTTTCATTTTGAAAGCAGCAGTAAATCTGCGGTAACTATCAATTCAAGCTACTTCTGTCAAGCAATTTCTTCCTTTTTTCCATTTATTCTGCAACCACTTCAGCATCCTGATCTTCTACTTGAATTCCCAGTTTACGATACATGACCAGGCCGGTTCCTGCCGGAATCAAACGACCCATTATTACGTTTTCTTTGAGGCCCCGCAGGTAATCTGTTTTACCGGAAAGTGATGCCTCCGTAAGAACCCTCGTGGTTTCCTGGAAAGAAGCAGCCGATATAAAACTCTGAGTGGATAACGATGCTTTGGTAATTCCCAGAAGCAACGGATCACCAATAGCCGGACGTCCGCCCTGGGCTATCACCTTTTCGTTTTCTTCCTGAAACCGGTAGCGCTCAACCTGTTCATCGGCAATAAACGTGGTGTCACCCGGGTCCGTTATACGGACACGACGAAGCATCTGGCGGACGATAACTTCCATGTGCTTATCATTAATTTTAACACCCTGCAAACGATAAACTTCCTGAACTTCATCAACCAGATACCTGGCCAGTTCTTTTTCACCCTTAATGGCCAGAAGATCATGGGGGTTGTTCACTCCATCCATCAGGGGATCACCGGGAATCACCCGGTCACCGTCCTGAACACTGATATGTTTTCCTTTGGGAATCAGATATTCTTTTTCTTCACCAATTTCAGGGGTTACAACAACTTTACGTTTTCCTTTGGCATCCTTGCCAAAAGTTACAGTACCGTCAATTTCGCTGATCACTGCAAAATCTTTAGGTTTGCGTGCCTCAAACAGCTCGGCTACTCGTGGCAAACCACCTGTAATATCCTTTGTTTTGGTTGTTTCACGGGGAATTTTGGCCAGGATATCACCGGCATGGACTTCGTCTCCTTCGGACACAACGATGTTGACACCCACGGACAGAAGATAGCGTGCCACTGCGTTTGTCCCCGGAATTTTAGCGGTTTTACTCTTGTTATCTTTTATGGAAACACGAGGCCTCAAGTCACCGCTCTTGAACTCTGTAATCACTTTACGCGACAGTCCGGTAGCTTCGTCAACTTCTTCCCTCATTGTCTTGCCTTCAATAATATCACCATATTTTATGGTTCCATCCACTTCGGCAAGGATGGGGATGGAGAATGGATCCCACTCTGCAATTAACTGTCCACGCTTTACAGAGCTCTTATCGCTGACTTTCAGATGTGCACCGTAAGGCACGGTATATTTACCGCGGCTTCGGTTTTGTTCATCCAGAACATGCACTTCACCGTGACGGTTCATCACCACATAGTCATTTTCCCTGGTTTTCGCCGTATTTAAATTCACAAACTGGACCATACCGTCATGGCGTGCCTCAAGCGTGGAATGCTCATCAAACTTTGCAGTACCACCAATATGAAACGTCCTCATGGTCAGCTGCGTACCCGGTTCACCAATGGACTGAGCCGCCACAATACCGACCGCTTCTCCGATGTTGACGATGTGGCCGTGCGCCAGATCGCGGCCATAACACATGGCGCAAACACCATGCTTGGCACGACAGGTCAATACCGAACGGATATTGACACGTTCAATACCGGCGCGGTCGATCTTTTCAGCCAGCGCTTCATCAATCGCTTCATTTGCCTTGACGATCACTTCATCGGTGAACGGATCCTTGATTTCCTGCAAAGCGACACGACCCAGAACGCGCTCTCCAGCGGTTTCAATAATTTCACCGCCTTCCATCAGCGCGGACACATACAGTCCGTCCACGGTTTCACAATCCTGCTCGGTAATAATACAATCCTGAGCCACATCCACCAGTCGCCTGGTCAGATAACCGGAATTCGCCGTTTTGAGTGCCGTATCGGCCAGACCCTTGCGGGCACCGTGTGTTGAAATGAAATACTGAAGGACGGTCAGACCTTCGCGGAAATTTGCTGTAATCGGCGTTTCGATAATTTCACCGGAAGGCTTGGCCATCAGACCGCGCATACCGGCCAGCTGGCGGAGCTGCTGCCCCGAACCGCGGGCCCCGGAATCGGCCATCATGTAAATTGGATTGAAGCTTTCGACCTTGCGTTTCTTGCCGTCAGCACTTACGGATTCTTCCATACTGATGCCGGTCAACATTTCTGACGCAATTTTTTCAGTGGCCTGCGCCCAGATGTCGATGACCTTGTTATATCGCTCACCGTCGGTAATGAGACCGTCCATGTACTGCTTTTGAATCTTCAAGACATCCTTGTCGGCCTGTGCAACAATGTTTTTCTTGTTGTCAGGAATGATCATGTTGCCGACGGCAAATGATAAGCCGGAAATCGTAGCATATTTGAAGCCCAGGTCTTTGAGCCGGTCAGCCAGAAGAACTGTCGTTTTATCACCGCAAAGCCGGTAGCAATGATCGATCAGGTTGGCAAGCTCTTTTTTATTCATCAATTTATTGATGGCATCAAAACTGATTTCTTCAGGGATAATTTCAGAAAGAATAACGCGTCCCGCCGTCGTTTCTTTCAATTCTCCGTTGATGCGGACCTTGATTTTGGCATGCAGGGCAATCGCTTTCGCGTCTATGGCTGAGCGCACTTCTTCAGGACCGGAAAAAATCATACCCTCGCCCTTTACATTTTTTCTGGCACGGGTCAGATAATAAATACCCAAAACGATATCCTGGCTGGGGATGATGATCGGTTTGCCATTGGCCGGTGACAGAATGTTATTCGTGGACATCATCAGCACACGCGCTTCCGTTTGCGCTTCGATGGACAGAGGCACATGAACGGCCATCTGGTCGCCGTCAAAGTCCGCGTTAAAGGCCGTACAAACCAGAGGATGCAGCCGGATAGCCTTCCCCTCAATCAGCACGGGTTCAAAGGCCTGCATGCCCAGCCGATGCAGCGTCGGTGCACGATTCAGCATAACGGGATACTCCCGTACTACCTCATCGACGGCATCCCACACTTCAGAGGTTTCCCGTTCCACCATCTTTTTGGCGCTTTTCACCGTGGTGACATAGCCTTTTTCCAGCAGACGATTGTATACAAAGGGTTTAAAAAGCTCGAGGGCCATCTTCTTGGGCAAACCGCACTGATGCAGTCGCAAATCCGGACCGACGGTAATTACCGAACGACCGGAATAATCCACGCGTTTTCCAAGCAGGTTCTGGCGGAAACGGCCCTGTTTGCCTTTCAGCATATCTGATAAGGACCGAAGCGGTCTCTTGTTGGTTCCGGTAATGGCCCTTCCACGGCGGCCGTTGTCAAAAAGGACATCCACAGCTTCCTGGAGCATCCGCTTTTCATTGCGGATGATGATTTCCGGCGCATTGAGTTCCTGCAGGCGTTTTAAACGATTGTTCCGGTTAATCACGCGACGATAAAGGTCGTTCAGATCGGACGTGGCGAACCGCCCGCCATCCAGGGGAACCAGCGGCCTCAAATCGGGCGGGATAACGGGCAGAACGGTCAGCACCATCCATTCCGGTTTATTACCGGACTTGCGTAAAGCTTCGACCACCTTGAGCCGCTTGACGATCTTTTTCTTCTTTGTATCTGAAATCGATGTAATCACTTCCGCACGAAGTTCTTCATACAGTTTTTCCAGATCAATTTCCTCAAGCAGTTCGCGGACGGCCTCTGCTCCGATGCCGGCGACAAACCCTTTCTCCCCATACTGCTCTTTTGCTTCGATGTATTCTTCATCCGTCAGGAGCTCTTTCTTTTTCAGAGGGGTGTCTTTCGGATCCAGAACAATCCAGGACTCAAAGTAGAGAACTTTTTCCAGTTCTTTGAGCGTTAAGTCCATCACATTGCCGATACGGCTTGGCAGGCTTTTTAAAAACCAGATGTGTGCCACCGGGGTCGCCAGCGTGATGTGTCCCATCCGCTCCCGGCGCACTTTGGACTGTATGACTTCGACGCCACACTTTTCGCATACTACACCACGATGCTTCATCCGCTTATAACGGCCACAAAGGCATTCGTAATCCTTTACCGGCCCGAATATTTTCGCGCAAAACAAACCGTCTCGCTCCGGTTTGAATGTCCGGTAATTGATCGTCTCCGGCTTTTTGACTTCGCCATTGGACCAGGAAAGAATTTTTTCCGGTGATGCGATCGAGATCTTCATTGCGTTGAATCTGATCGGATTTTTGGGTTTTTCAAAATAGCTGAAAAAGTCTTCCACAGATTATTCTCCTGTACTCTTAAAAACGTAAGTGAAATTGAATATTTTATTCTTCTTCAATCAATTCCACGTCTAATCCGAGACTCTGGAGTTCCTTCACCAGTACGTTGAAGGATTCCGGGAGACCCGGCTCGAATGTATGTTCACCCTTGACGATGGATTCATAAATCCTCGTCCGGCCGGCAACATCGTCTGACTTGACCGTTAAAAATTCCTGCAGGGTATAGGAAGCACCATAAGCTTCCATGGCCCACACTTCCATTTCTCCCAGCCTCTGACCTCCGAACTGCGCCTTGCCCCCCAAAGGCTGCTGCGTCACCAGTGAATAGGGACCGATGGAGCGGGCGTGAATTTTATTATCAACCAGATGGTGAAGCTTCAGCATATAAATGATGCCGACGGTCACTTCCTGATCAAACGGCTCACCGGTTCGTCCATCAAACAAGACCGCCTGGCCGGTCTCCGGGAGTCCTGCCATGTCTAAGAGCTTCCGAATCTGCGGCTCGGGGCAGCCGTCAAACACAGGACTCGCCACCAGCATGCCTTTTTTCAGCCTGCCGATAAAACGTCTGATGTCTTCCTGAGATGCTTTTTCCAGAAATTCATCAAAGTCGGGAGACGAATACGTCTTTTTTAACTCATTTTTTATCTGATTCAGGTTGCTGTTTTTCTCTAGTAATTCATTCAACCCTTCGCCGATGGACTTGGCCGCCCAGCCCAAATGGGTCTCAAGAATCTGGCCAACGTTCATACGGGAAGGAACGCCCAGGGGATTGAGGATAATATCAACCGTGGAACCGTCAGCGAAATATGGCATGTCTTCTTCCGGAAGGATTCTGGACAAAACACCTTTGTTCCCGTGACGGCCTGCCATTTTATCACCAACGGACAGTTTCCTTTTGATGGCAATATAAACTTTCACCATCTTGATGACACCTGGAGGCAGTTCATCACTGGCCTTGATCTTTTCGAGCTTTTCTTCAAAATGTGCTTTTATAAAATCGACTTTTCTTTCCATCACAGAAAGTAGATTAGCCAATTTTTCTTCCCCGCCGTCATTTTCAGCAAGGGAAATATCCTTCCAGTAAGTAAAAGGGATTTCCTGCCATATTTCTTTGGTTATTTTTTCACCTTTTTTCAAAAGCGTCTTCTTTTTCGCATCGACAATCTTGCCGGCAGCCGTCCTGCCAATCACGAGTTTGGCAATATCTTTTTTGATGGATTCGGCAAGAATCCGGATTTCATCATCGCGATCCTTTGTCAATCTTTCAATGGCGTCTTCTTCAATCTCCTGCGAACGCAAATCCTTGTCTGCCCCTTTGCGCGTGAAAATCTTGGCGTCAATGACGGTTCCTTCCACGCCCGGAGGAACACGCAAAGACGTGTCCCGAACATCGCTTGCTTTTTCGCCGAAAATCGCGCGCAGCAATTTTTCTTCGGCCGACAGCTGCGTTTCTCCTTTGGGGGTAATCTTACCGACCAGGATGTCTCCGGGCTTTACGGAAACACCGATGCGGATGATCCCGCTTTCATCAAGGTTTCTGAGCGCCTCTTCGCCGACATTGGGAATATCGCGCGTAATTTCTTCCTTGCCCAGTTTGGTGTCACGGGCCATGGTTTCAAACTCTTCAATGTGGATCGATGTGTAAATATCCTCTTTGACGATTCTTTCGCTGACCAGAATGGAATCTTCGTAGTTGTACCCTCCCCAGGACATGAAGGCAACCATCACGTTGCGCCCGAGCGCCAGTTCACCATTGTCTGTTGCGGGACCGTCGGCAAGGATATCCCTTTTTTGCACATGATCACCGACCGCAATAATGGGCTTCTGGTTGAAACAGGTATCCTGATTGGAACGCTGATATTTGGATAGGGTATAAATATCCACTCCCGTATCCAGGCCGTCTTCTTCCGGTTTATCGGCGCGTATCACAATACGCGAAGCATCTACACTTTCGACAACGCCAGACCGTTTGGCCACAACCACAGCACCCGAGTCGCGGGCAACCACGGCTTCCATTCCTGTGCCGACCACCGGCACTTCCGGACACATCAGAGGCACAGCCTGACGCTGCATGTTGGACCCCATGAGCGCGCGGTTCGCGTCATCGTGTTCCAGAAACGGAATCAGCGCAGCCGCTACGGAAACCATCTGGTTGGGTGAAACATCCATCATCTTGATATCTGTCGGCACGGCTGAAACAAAGTCGCTTCCTTTTCTGACAGATATCAGTTCCTCTTCAAATCTACCTTTTTTATCGAGCGGCCGGTCGGCAGGTGCGATAAGGAGATTTTCCTCCTCAATGGCCGTCATAAATTTTACATCATCCGATACTTTTCCGTTTTCGATCAGCCGATAAGGCGTTTCGATGAAACCGAATTCATTGACCCGCGCATATGTACTGAGAGAAACGATTAATCCGATATTCGGTCCTTCCGGTGTTTCAACCGGGCAAATACGGCCATAATGAGTGGAATGAACGTCACGAACTTCAAATCCGGCGCGTTCCCGCGTCAGACCGCCTGGTCCCAGAGCAGACAAACGACGTTTATGGGTAATTTCGGAAAGCGGATTGGTTTGATCCATAAACTGGGAAAGTTGACTGGAGCCGAAAAATTCGTTCACCACCGCAGACACCGGTTTGGCATTGATGAGATCGTGCGGCATCATGGTTTCGATATCCTGCAGGCTCATTTTTTCTTTAATGGCCCTTTCCATGCGAACCAGACCGATACGATACTGATTTTCAATGAGCTCGCCAACGGAACGAACACGGCGGTTTCCCAGATGGTCAATATCATCTACGCTGCATTCACCCACGCCGTTCTTCAAATCGATCAGATATTTGACGGATGCCAGAATATCTTCGTTTCTGAGGACGGTCAAATCCGTTGGCACATTCAGGTGCAGCTTATAGTTCATCTTCGCCCGGCCGACATCCGACAAATCGTAAGTTTCCGGTTCAAAAAAGAGACTGCTGAAAAACTTCGCGGCGGTTTCCGGAGTAGGAGGATTGCTGGGACGAAGCCTTCTGTAGATCTCCATGATCGCGTCTTCCGCGGATTCAATATGATCCATGAGCAGCGTATCGCGAATGGAAGCATTGTCCAGATCTTCATCAATGTGGATGAATTTCAGCTCTTTGACTCCCTTTTCCTGGGCAATTTCAAGTCCGTTTAGCGGCAGCTCTTCGTTACACCTGAAAAGAATCTCTCCGGTGGCCGGATCATGAACATCCGAGGAAAGAATCTTCCCTGTCAAATCGGCTTCTTTAACGGCCACGCGTTTAACACCCGCGTCCATGACTTTCTTGAGCAGGGGCCTGGTAAGTTTACGGCCTTTTCGAACAATGACCTCTTCGCTTTTCGGATCTTTGATGTCTTCCGGCGCTTTCTGACCGGACAGCGATTCATCAACCCCAAAATAAATTTTTTCGCCTTCAAGTGTGATCTTCTCAATACTGTAAAAATAATTCAGGATAAATTCCGTAGAATTGCCCATGGCTTTCAGCAGAATTGTGACCGGCATTTTCCGGCGGCGGTCGATCCTCACGTAGAGCAGATCCTTGGAATCAAACTCCAGGTCCAGCCAGGACCCCCGAATGGGGATCACGCGCGCCGAATAAATCAGTTTGCCGGAAGCGACGGTTTTCCCTTTGTCATGATCAAAAAAGATTCCCGGCGACCGGTGCAGCTGACTGACGATTACGCGTTCTGAACCATTGACGATAAACGTACCGTTTTCCGTCATGAGCGGTATCTCACCAAAATAGATTTCCTGCTCTTTGATATCGCGGATCGGCTTGGTCTCAGCTTCTTCACGATGATTCCTGCCGTCAGCAAGCCGGTCGGTGTCAAACACCACCAGCCTGACCACGATCTTCAAGGGAGCGGCATAGGTCATGCCTTTCTGAATGCACTCCCTCATATCATACCGGACATCCCCGATTTTATAGCTTACAAATTCCAGAGAACACTTTCCGCTGAAATCCGAAATCGGGAAAACGCTCTTGAAAGCACCCTGCAGGCCGATGTTCCGCCTTTTTGCCAGCGGCACGTCGGCCTGCAGGAATTTTTCGTAAGATTTCGTCTGAATCTCAATCAGATTGGGTATGTCCTGTATTTGCTTTACACGGCCAAAATTTCTTCTAAAGTCGCCCATAGTATCCTTACATTAAATTTAATATAAAATTGGCAGGGAGATTACTTAATCTCGACGGTTCCGCCCACTTCTTCAATCTTCTTTTTGATGTCAGCCGCTTCATCTTTGGAAACGCCTTCTTTAATCGCCTTGGGCACACCTTCCACCAGATCTTTAGCTTCTTTCAGGCCTAAACCTGTTATTGCGCGGACCACTTTAATGACCTGAATTTTTTCAGCGCCAAATCCGGTCAGAATGGCGTTGAATTCTGTCTGCTCTTCAGCAGCAGCGGCAGCAGGCGCAGCACCGGGAGCCGCCACAGCGGCCATCATTGGAGCGGCGGCGGAAACACCAAACTTTTCTTCCAGTTCTTTCACCAGAGCGGAGAGCTCCAGCACGCTCATGTTTTCAATAAATTTGATGACATCTTCTTTCGTTATTTGATCAGCCATTTTTCTATCCCTCTTTTATGATGTATTGATTAGTTTAAAGTTTTTTTCTTCTCGCAATAGGCGTTGAGCACCTGCACCAGACTTCTGGGAACACCACTGAGAACGGTTACAAACGACGTCGGCACTGCAGCCATGACGGAAACCAGTTTGCCCAAAAGAATTTCTTTGCTTGGCAATTCAGCCAGGGCGGTAATATCGGGTTTCGTCAGCATTTTGCCGTCTAAAACACCAACTTTGATTTCCAGTTCCGGATTTTTTTTGGCAAATTCGATCAGCGCCTTCGATGGTGCCACAGGATCTTTGTAGCTTAAGACCACTGCGACGGGCCATTTGAAATGATCCGATAAAACTGCAAAGTCTGTGTCTTTTGAAGCAATGCCCAACAGAGTGTTTTTTACAACTTTTAATTCCGCATCGTTTTTACGCAAAGCGTTTCTCAACGATTCCATTTTTTCAACGTTCATCGCGTTGAAAGTGGTCAGCACACCCAACTTGGCCTGCTTGAGTTTCTCCTGTAGTTCGGAGACAACCTGTTCCTTCGTTTTCCGATCCAATAGTTCAGCCTCCTTTCAAAATTATTTTTTTACTTGAGGCCGGAGAATTTAGCCGCATGCAGAGTAAAAACGGTTGATCCACGAAAATGCCGATCCCCGTTTTTCAAGAAAAATGATTACCCCGAAATTTCTGTAATTATTTTAACTTAACGAGTCTCGGCAGGCCATTTTCCGTTTAAACTTCCGTACCTGCTGTCTTCGACCTTTACTACTATCATTCATTCGCGTCTGGTCCGTTTGAGCCACCTTTCGCGAATGTGAATCTCTTTAATTTAACCCGCGCTCTTGACATCCAGCGGATCAATTTTCACACCTGCACCCATCGTGCTGGATATCGAAATACTTCTAATATAGGTCCCTTTGCTGGACGCGGGTTTCAATTTGATAATGGTTTCAAGAAGCGCATTGATGTTTTCACGCAATTTTTCTGCACCAAAAGACATCTTGCCCACCGGAGAATGAACGATACCCGCTTTTTCCACACGGAATTCCACTTTGCCTGCCTTGAGCTCTTTCACGGCATTGGCAATCTCAAAGGTAACCGTTCCGACTTTCGGATTAGGCATTAAACCTCTCGGACCTAATATTTTGGCGATTTTACCGACGGAACCCATCATGTCCGGTGTTGCGATCACACGGTCGAATTCCAGCCAACCGCCTTTTATCTTTTCAATGATCTCTTCATTGCCGACTAAATCCGCACCGGCTTCCAAGGCCTCTTTTTCTTTATCGCCTTTGGCGAAAACCAGCACTCGCACCGTTTTCCCCAGACCATTGGGAAGAACGACACTGCCCCGAACCATCTGATCGGCATGAGCCGGATTGACTCCCAGACGAACAGCAGCGTCCACCGTCTCGTCAAATTTCGCACCCGGCATTGATACAATCATTTCTGTAGCCTCTTTAAGCGTATAGCGCTTGGTTGGCTCAACTTTCGTTTTTGCGGCTGTTATGCGTTTGCCTCTTTTTAACATGATAAAAAACCTCTTTTATTAACCTGTGATTTCAATTCCCATTGACCTTGCCGTACCGGCAATAATCTTGACCGCGCCTTCTATATTGACGGCGTTCAAATCATTGAATTTTAACTGCGCAATCTCCTGAACCTGCTTGGACGTAACGCTTCCCACTTTTTCTCTTTTGGGATCCGCCGCACCCTTGGCAACTTTGGCGACCTGTTTAAGCAGTACAGAAGCCGGCGGCGTTTTGGTGATAAACGTGAACGACCGGTCCGCATAAACCGTAATGACGACAGGAATGATCATGCCTTCCTGATTTTGTGTCAAAGCATTGTAGGCTTTGCAAAACTCCATAATGTTCACGCCGTGCTGCCCCAGCGCAGGTCCGATCGGAGGGGATGGCGTTGCCTTTCCCGCTTTAATCTGCAATTTAATATTCGCAATAACTTTTTTTGCCATAACAATCACCTGATCTAAAATTTTTTAGGCCTGAACTCTGCGCCTTGAAATCCATTAATCTTTATTGTCCCTGCGTTACCTGGATAAAATCCAGCTCCACCGGCGTCGGTCTCCCAAAAATGCTGACGATCACCCGCAGCTTGCTTTTTTCGGGCCTGACTTCGTCAATAACACCGTCAAAATTCGTAAAAGGTCCGTCAATGATTTTTACATGATCTCCAACGTCAAACTTGAACTTCGGCTTCGGTTTCAGTGTTCCTTCGTCAATTCTTACCTTCAGATTCTCAACGTCTTTGTCTGGAATCGGGGAAGGTTTATCCTTGCTGCCTATAAAACCGGTCACTTTGGGTGTGTTTTTTACGATATGCCAGTTTTCATCGCTCATTTCCATGCGTACAAGAATGTACCCCGGGAAAAATTTTCGCTTTGATGTTTTTTTCTCCCCGGATATCAGTTCAACGACATCTTCTTCCGGGATAAGAATATCGGAAAAAGAATCCTGCGCACCGGCAAGTTCGATCCTTTCCTGAAGGCTCAATTTAACCTTATTCTCGAATCCTGAATAAGTATGTACGACGTACCATTTAAAAGCCATGAAGTTAACCTAATATAAACTTTACGAGTTTGGCGAGAATGAAGTCAATGACCCCCAGATAAACAGCCGTGATCGCAACAATCACCATAACAACGCCGGTAGAAGCCAATGTCTGTTGCCTGGTCGGCCAGGTAACTTTCTTCAACTCGGCCTTAGCCTGAGAAACAAACTGCGTTGCTTTATCCACAAACAATTTGATTTTTTCCATATCTTCAGCCCTTTTTTCAAGGAAAACTGGCAGGCCAGGAGGGACTTGAACCCCCAGCATCCGGATTTGGAGTCCGGCGCTCTATCCATTAGAGCTACTGGCCTGTGCCTGTTTCCGCTACTTTGTTTCCCTGTGCAGTTTGTGTCCACGGCAAAACTTGCAGTATTTTTTCATTTCCAGGCGGTTTTGCATCGTGCGCTTATTTTTTGTTGTCGTATAATTTCTCTGCTTGCATTCCGTGCAGGCTAAAATAATATTGTTTCGCATAATTCTCCTTCACTGGAGCCCACGACCAGGATTGAACTGGTGACCTCATCCTTACCAAGGATGTGCTCTACCGACTGAGCTACGTGGGCGTGGCAATTTTAAAAACTTTACAACCGGTATTTATTAAAAAACCTGGAGCGGGAAACGGGATTCGAACCCGCGACCCTCAGCTTGGAAGGCTGACGCTCTAGCCCCTGAGCTACTCCCGCTTACCCTTGTCAATGGTGGAGGGGGGAGGATTCGAACCTCCGTAGGCTCCGCCGGCAGATTTACAGTCTGCTCCCTTTGGCCGCTCGGGAACCCCTCCAATCACAAAACTCAAACTGGAGCTGGCGATGGGACTTGAACCCGCAACCTGCTGATTACAAATCAGCTGCTCTGCCGATTGAGCTACGCCAGCAAATCCTTCTAATTCAATAGCTTCGCAGCAAGCTTTCCTTGCTTTAAACGCAACAAAACCATTACACTGCTTCGTGCGAATTGCGGACTTTAATTTTTATACTTGTTTTTGTCAAGTAAATTTTTAAATTATTTATATAAATATACGGGGATGAAAACAGAATAATCTAATCTTTGTCGCCGAAATAATCTGCGGAAAAAATATATATTTCAGTTTCCTTGTCTTTCCATGCTCTTGGCGGCAGACCCGCCTTGTAACAGGTCTCTTTCAAAAAATTATCCCTGTCCCAGCCATACTCGGTTGCCACTTGTGGCAGGAGCAACCCGGAATTGTAACCGCGGACAATGTAAATACCATGCTTTCCCACCTCAATTTCATCAATATTTTTAATCTTTTGTAAAGGGCTCAAAACAGAGATCTCAAAACTCAAATCTCTGATCTCTTCACTTTTGACAGACGGAAAACGAGGATCGTGAAAAGCCGCCGCGACGGCCATTTCCTGAACCGTTTCCCCAAGAGGCTTAACCGCTTTGATATAGCCGATGCAGCCGCGCAGGTGTCCCCGCTTTTTTAAGGTGACAAAGGCTCCTCTCTTTTCTTTAAGAATCGGCAAATCTGTCGTTAATTTTGGCATTTCCCTGTTTCCGGCCTTAGCGATGATTGCCCTTTTGGCAATTTCCAGAAGTGTGGTTTTTTCCTGATCTGATAATTCCATTTTCTCCCCTGTTTCTTAAGAATAGTAAACAGCTGATGCGTAACCGACCACTGAACTTTTATCCCCTGTGACATCACCGGAATTGGCGTATTTCAACAGAAGAGAGTGACGGGCGCCCATTTTTTGCGAAATCAGCATGGCCACCGCTACAGGCCCTCCGCCACAGGCCTCGGTTTTGTCAATAGCCAGATCTTCTAAAAGTCCTTTGATATCATTATCTTGAATGTGCTGGAGGACAATCCCGTCCAATGCCCTTGCTTCCTTGTAACCATGAAAATGAGACAGGTCGCTGCTTGCAATAATCAGTACATGCCGATCTTTTACCGCCTGAAAGACACCTTCGGCAAGCGCAAGACAGGTTTCAGCACCCTGATCCCCCATCACCAGCGGCACAAAAGAAAATTCCCCCAGGACAAACTGCAAAAAGGGCAGTTGAATTTCCAGAGAATGTTCCTGGGAATGGGCGGCTGGAAAGTCAACAATGATATTACTGTACGATTTGATCCTGACTGCAAGGTTTTCATCAACAGAAACGACGCCCAGCGGCGTTTCATAACCTCCTTTACTATATATGGATACGCCCCCAAAAGCAACCCGGTGACTGGGACCTATGAGAATAACCGAATCGTATCGTTTTCCCAAAAGGAGTTTATACGCATACGCCGCCACCTGACCGGAATACATATAACCGGCGTGAGGTACGATTAATGCCTTAATATCACCTTCCATTTCCTGATGGGGCACATTTTGAATATACCTGGCAATATCATCCCTTAAGGCGGAAGGTTCTCCGGGATACCAGGAACCGGCAATAACAGATTTTCTTATTTTTTCCATAAGCCTATTTAAACCGCCAGATTGTACCTTGATGACTGTCTAAAACCTCAACACCGAGCGTGGCCAGCTGATCCCTTAGCAAATCCGCTTCCTGCCAGTTCCCGGCTTTTCTGGCTTCCTCTCTTTTTTGAACCAGCCCGGCAATATCACGATGAAGTTTTTGTTCTCCAAAATCCATAATTCCCAGTATTTCATTGATCTTTTTCAGTGCCTGAATAATCTTGTGCCCGTCAGGTCTGCTGATTCTTCCTTTCGCCAGATACGCGTTGATTTTACCGATAAAACCAAAAAGAGCCGCCAGTGCGCCAGAGATATTGATGTCGTCATTTAAAGCCTTTTCAAAGTCATGGTGAAGGTCGTAGATCATTTGATCAACATCAGGATCATCTTGAGCTTGATTATCAATGGCCTGAAGCCGGTGGATAAATGTATCCATTTTTTTAACCGTGTTTCTGGCCATTTGCAGGGCCTGTTCAGAGTAACTGATCGGTTTTCTGTAATTCATGCCCAGCAGGAAAAAACGGATATCTCTGCCCCGATAACCCTTTTCTTTCAGATTTGCAATGGTGACGGCATTATTCAGAGAACGGGACATCTTTCTTCCATCTACCAGAATTAATTCAGCCCCTACCCAGAAGTTCGAACCGCTGTGGCCGGAAAAAGCCCGGTTGATTGCAATAATATTCTCACAATGGGGGAACGTTTCATCCGCTCCGCTGATATGAATGTCATAAGCCGTTCCCAGATATTTTTCAGAAACGGCCGCGCATTCCAGGTGCCATCCCGGCCGGACATTGCCCCACCGTGTCTTGTGATAAATCCCTCTTTTTAACTCACTTAAGCTTGCCCTTTTCAAGAGCGCAAAGTCCGCCGGACTGTCCTTTTCATAATCATCAAGATCAATTGATTGTCCCAGGCGGGTTTTCGCCAGATCGATATTGGAAAGCCGACCATAGTCGGGCAGTTTGGAAATATCAAAATAAACCGAATGAAGTTTTTCGTATGCATATCCTTTGTCAACCAGCTTTTCCACAATCCTGAGCATGGCATCAACCGTTTCAGAAGCTTTGACATAGATATTTTCTGATCGAATATTTAAATATTGCGCATCATCCAGGAATATCTGCAGATATTTATTTGAATAATCCGCCAGATCCACTTCGGCCTTTTCTGATCCCCGAATGGATTTATCAGTGATATCAACAATATCAATCACATGCTTTACTTTATAGCCTTTAGAAGTCAGGTAGCTGGAAAGCAGATCGGATACGACCAGACGCCTGTAATTTCCCAGGTGAGGCGCATCATGGACGGTCGGACCGCACGTCCGCATAAACACCTGTTCCGGTTTCAGCGGACGGAAAAGCGTTTTCCGGCGTTGCAGAATATTATAAAGACTAACCGTGGCCAGTTCTTCTTTGACGGCAAACAACTCTGTACTTAAATAACGCTCCCCGCTGTCCGGGAATATAACCACGATCAGGCCTGCATCCATTTGACGGGCCTTCTGTGCGGCCACAAACATAGCTGCGCCTGAACTCATTCCAGCCAGGATGCCCTCTTCCAGGGCAAGCCTGCGCGACATCTCAAAAGCATCTTCATCCAGGATATTCACTTTCTCATCAAGGCGCTTCTTGTCAAAAATCCCCGGACGATAAGACTCGCGCATGTTTTTGAGTCCCTGAATTTTGTGCTGGAGATAAGGCTCCACACCGATAATCTGAATCCCCGGGTTCAGTTCCTTCAGTTTTTTGGAAAGCCCCATGGCTGTACCGGTCGTGCCGAGGGTGGATATGACCATGGTCAGCTGACCCTCGGTTTGGTCCCAGATTTCCTGTGCGGTTCCGAAATAGTGGGCGGCAACATTGTCTTCGTTATTGAACTGGTCCGTGCCGAAATATTTGCCGGGGTTTTCACGCAACATGCGATAGGCTTCTTCAATAGCACCATCGGTTCCCAGCGATGCCGGGGTAAAATGCAGTTCGGCGCCAAGCGCTCTCAAAATTTTTTTACGCTCTTCGCTTGCCGCTTCAGACATCGTAAGGCAAAGCTTGTAACCTTTGGCTGCGGCAATCATGGCAAGACCTATCCCTGTATTACCGCTGGTTGCCTCCAGAATGGTTTTATCATGGTTTAAGTCACCCCTTTTCTCGGCACTTTCAATCATGTACAGTGCAGTGCGGTCTTTAATGGAACCTCCTGGGTTTGCGGACTCCAATTTTGCAAGAATCCTCACTTTTTTATTGGGATTGAGTCTTGTTATCTCGACAAGAGGAGTGTTGCCGATCCGGTCAATAATACTTTTATAGGTTTTTATCATAACATAAGACCTTTGGATCAATAAAAGCCACTCCCTTGTCGGCAAAGGACTTCTAACGGAGCAAAGATTCATCCTGGATAAAAGTTGATCAGCTGTCCATTTTGGGCAGAGAAATTTTTACGAACGAAACTCCCTGTTCTTTCAGATCCGTTTCTTCCTGCGGAGTCGTTGTGCCTTTGATGTTTCTTTTTTCTTCATCGCCATAATGAATTTTCAGGGCAACTTCGGCAAATTTATCCCCGACATCTTCAAAATTTTTTTCAATATACTGATTGAACAACTGCAGATTCCGTTCCGGAGAGATCTCCGGGTTGTTTCTTTTATCCGACATTTTTGAATCTTTTCCCATAATGGCAATGGAAGAAGGAACAATTTCCACATTTGAGCTATTGCAGACAGGACAGCAGACCAACCTCCTGGCATTCTGTTCAATCCAGGCCTGGCGGTCTTTAAACCAGCCTTCAAACTTATGGCCATTTTCACATTTTACATCGTAAATAATCAAGTTCAGACACTTTCTATTTAAAAAATAATCCATTTCAATAAAAACATGTGGACATTTGGCGATAAATTTTATAACGTTCCTGCCCGTGTCGGGATGTGGCCCAGCTTGGTAGGGCACTGCGTTCGGGACGCAGGAGTCGCGCGTTCAAATCGCGCCATCCCGACCATATTTCTTTTCCTGTATGAGTATTTTTAACCCACAACGGACGCCATTTTAAAGATCGGCAGATACATGGCGATAATCATGCCCCCGACAATGCCTCCCAGGAAAACCATCATAAACGGCTCTAAAAGAGAAGTCATGGCTTCCACGGCCGCATCGACTTCATCGTCGTAAAAGTCGGCAATCTTATTGAGCATGGAATCCAGGGCGCCTGTCGCTTCGCCGACGGAAATCATCTGGACGACCATCGGCGGGAAAATGCCCGTTTCTGAAAGCGGTTCAGCAATAGACCGGCCTTCGCTGATGGCCTGCCTTGTTTTCATCAAGGCATCTTCCACAACCACATTGCCTGCTGATTTGCTGACAATGTTTAACCCTTCCAGAATCGGCACGCCGGAACTCATCATGGTCGCCATCGTACGCGAAAACCTGGCTACGGCCACCTTTTTCATCACCGGACCAAAAACTGGCGCTTTGAGAATCGCTGAATCTATCATCCAATGACCCTTATCCGTTTTGTAGAACTGGCGAAAGGCTATCACAAACACAACAATCACGCCAACAATGACCCACCAGTAATCCTGGGCAAATTGGCTCATCCCAATGACGGCTGCAGTGGGTCCCGGGAGCTCTTGACCCGCACCTTCAAACATTTTTTGAAATGTCGGAATAACCTTGATCAAAAGTAAAGCGACAACAGCAAAAGAAATGACCAAGACCGCTATAGGATAAGTCATGGCACTTTTGACCTTGGCTTTGAGCTTCATCGCCTTTTCCAGGTAATTGGACAGGCGCCCCAGAACAACATCCAGGATACCGCCTGCTTCGCCGGCCGCAATCAGGTTCACAAAAAGATCATCAAATACCTTGGGATACTTTTTCAGCGCGTCCGTCAGGCTGGTTCCGCCTTCAATATCTTCCTTTATGGTTCGGATGATTTTGGAGAAAGTCTTGTTTTGCTCCTGCTGGGCCAGCAGATCCAGACATTGAATCAGCGGCAGACCGGCGTCAATCATCGTGGAAAAAATCCGGCAGAAAACAACAACTTCTTTTTCTTTCACTCCACCTGCCAGGAAAGGAAGATATTCCATCAGGTCTTTCGGTTTGGCCTTGACTTCGATGGACTTAAATCCCTGCTTTCTTAAAAGAGCGCGAAGAGCTGCCTCATCAGCCGCCTCCATTTCTCCTTTTTTTACCTCATCCTTTCTCGTTGTTCCTTCCCAAAGGAAAACCGGCATAGTTGAAAGTCCTTTCTTTTAAGGGATTGCTTTGTTTACCTTATATCATAAACTATCTTCCATGTAGTTTCAACAAGTTAAATTCAAAAAACAATTTTTTTTCATCTCTTGTTCCAAAATGCAAAAAAGCTGGACCTGCAACCTGACCCTCATCAACCATAAAAAGCATCCACAAAAATAATGCCTGTCCGATCTTAGCCCTCAACATCCGATGTTTTTTTCATTCGATGGATAAGAATTGCATATTGAATAATGCCCGCGGCAACAGCAACGTTGAAGGAATCAAATTTCGACACCATGGGAATGGTCACGAGAAAATCGCATTTTTTCTTCACCAGCGCCCGGATTCCCCGCTCTTCACTTCCCAGAACTAAAACCACAGGCACGTCAAAATTATGTTCTCTGATATCTTTCCCTCCGTAGGTCTCCGCACCAAAAACCCAAAATCCTTTGTCTTTCAGATCATCAATTGTTCGGGACAGGTTCGTCACACGGGCGATAGGTAATTTATCAGCACTGCCGGCAGACGCTTTCATGACCGTCGCCGTCACAGACGCCGCACGATCTGCCGGGATGACCACACCATTGGCACCCAGGCAATAAGCGCTGCGAATAATGGAACCAAGGTTTTGCGGATCGAGGATGCCGTCCAGAATCAAGATAAGATCTTGTGACATACACGGATTGCGGTTTTCCAGTAATACATCCAGATCTGTGTATATGAAGGAATCACGAAAACCGACAATTCCCTGATGGTCTGTGCGACCCGTCAATTCATTAAGGTATTGACGACGTCTCCATTCCACGGGTACTTTTTTCTTCCGGGCAACCTCAACAATTTCTTTTACAGACGAACCAGTGCGTCCCTCGGCAATGATGATCCTTTTCAGGGGCGTGTCCTGACCGGCAAGAAGCACTTTAATGGGATTGATACCGTAAACTGCTTCCATATTTTACCTTTTATCAGAAAATGAAAGTGATTATGTGCCTTCCCGTGAAGCCAGACCACATGCTATTTCGTCAACGATTCGACTGCAGGCAGTAAGCGGGCCTGGAGCATTACGGATAGGTCTGCCGACAACGATGTAGTCGGCTCCTGATTGAATCGCCTCAAAGGCACTGAGTGTCCTTCTTTGATCATCTTTCACGGGTTCATCGGCACTTCGAATACCGGGCGTCACGATGACAAAATCTTTCCCGCAGGCGCTCCTGATGGCAGCAATGTCCCGGGGCGAAGCCACAACACCCGTCATTCCCGCAAGATGAGCCAATTTCGCCAGGTGCGTCACCAGCTCATCCGTGGTTTTTTCAAATCCGATTTCCTGAAGATCGCTGTTGTTCAGGCTGGTCAACACCGTCACTGCCAGTACAACAGGCATTTTGATCCCGCGCTTGCCGGCACACGCGGCCACGGCATCAACCGTTTCCCGCATCATCCTGCTGCCGCCGGCTGCGTGGACATTGAACATGTCCACATTCAACGCCACTGCAGCTTCAGCCGCACGGGCCACTGTGTTGGGGATATCATGAAACTTCAAGTCAAGAAAAACTTTGCTTTCTCTTTGCTTGATGGTTTCGATAATCTTCGGACCAACCGAAGTAAACAATTCTTTGCCTACTTTAAACATTCCGACATGGCCGGAAAGAAGATTGATCCAGGATAATGCTTCCTCATAGCCTGCGGCGTCCAGGGCAAAGATCAGTTTATCTTTAGGGTTACTACTCGAGATACTCTTCATCGCCGATGAACTCTGTGTTATCCGGAATCGGTTTAAAATCCTCCTGGGATCCCTTCAAAAACTCGGGATGGGCGTAAGTGACCTTCCCTGAGGCAATTTCTCTCAGCGCCAAAACAATCTCCCGGTTTTTGCTTTCCATGAGCGGTCTGGAACCTTTGAGCAGCTGGCGCGCCCGCTGGGACGCCAGCGAAACCAGGCCAAATCTTGTCTGGGCCACCCTTAATGAATCTTCTATTGTAACTCTTGCCATGAATCTGATACCTCCTCAATATTCCATGATAAATATATTACTCTATTTTAAAAACACGATCAATTTTACGGCGAAGACGTTTTGTTTTGCATTTCTCCGCACGGTAAATAGAAATCATCTGCAAGACGGCTGTCTCCAGATCTTCATTAAATATCGTATAATTATACCACAAAACTTCCTTCAATTCACTATTGGCCTGAGCAAACCTAATTTTTATGGCCTCCTGACTTTCGTGTCCCCGTTTTTTCAGGCGTTTCAGGAGTTCATCCGGACTGGGTGGCAGCACAAATACAAAAACAGCTTCCGGAAACTGTGTTTTAATGGCTTTCGCACCGCGCGGTTCAATATCCAGCAGAAGGTCTTTTCCACGATTCAGGACATCATTGATCGCTTTGACAGATGTTCCATAAAACTGTCCGTAATTCTCAACCCATTCAACAAACTCACCTTCATCAATTCGCCTCTGAAAAAGTTCACGGGAAATAAAATGATAATCTTTCCCACCAATCTCATTAGGTCGTGGTGTTCGTGAGGTATAGGAAACAGAAAATTCAAGCTCGGGACACGCAGCAAGCAACCTTCTGCAGATCGTGCTTTTCCCGGCGCCCGAAGGCGCTGAAACCACAATAATTAAACCTTTATCAGTCAATTTCTTACTCAATATTCTGCGCCTGCTCACGTAATTTACCCAGTTCACTTTTCACTTCTATGACCTGACGGGCAATTTCCAGATCATTTCCTTTGGAACCAATCGTATTTATTTCTCGGTTCATTTCCTGCAGAAGGAAGTCTATTTTCCTCCCTTCCGCTTCATCACTCTGCAACAGGGCTTCGAACTGACCGATATGGCTCTGCATACGGACAATCTCTTCGGTAATATCACATCGATCTGCCATGACAGCCACTTCCTGGGCCAGACGAACAGCGTCAAGTTCCAATCCCGCTGTCAGATCCTTAATTCTTTCTGATAAACGTTTTTGATACTCCAGCACAACCTGCGGAGCTCGCAGCCGAATGTCTCCCATGATTTCACCAATGGCCTGAAGCCTCATCTGCATGTCCGAAAACAGCACGATTCCTTCATCCTGCCGCATATTGACCAGTATCGTCAACGCTTCATGCAACATTTTTCCCACCGCATTTAACAAATCGGCATCCAGCTGCGTTTCCGCAGGCGGTGTGAAAATATCACGAAAGTTGATAAGGTTCTTGAGGTTGATGGGTTCCTGAATATTGAATTCCGTTTTCAGCCGGTTCAAAACATCAAAGTATCCCCGGGCAATATCCATATTCAAATTCACTTTTGACGCATCGCTGCCTTCACCCTCGAGCCGGATCGAAACATCAATACGGCCACGCTTGAATCTTTCCGCTATTTTCTTCTTATACTCCATCTCGAGCGGGTATAGCGACGCGGGTATCCTAAGAGCAATTTCCAGAAATCGATGATTGACTGATTTGGCTTCTACGATAACATTCCGTCCATCACAGAGACCTTCCACCCGTCCGTATCCTGTCATACTTTTAATCATATCAAACCTTCTTGCAAAATTTTACTGTTTACATCGGCTCAAGTCATTTTTAACTGCAGAAGATACCGCGCACGGATAACTTCCAGCATTGCCAATTGTTTCTCGTCTGCATAATCCGGATAGGTCCACGGCATGGAACAAAACTTCTTCCCCTGGTAGATCAGCGTCAAATCCGCGTAGATCCCGTTGCGTAGATAGGGTCTGTGCGTATACCCCTTACCGGTAGCCAGAATCAGGTGCGCCTGTGACAGATATCCAGGATCAATATTCACCGTCCTGTGATGGTCAACGGCTGTTTCTTTTTCAATCTCATTGGTCGCAAGTTTAATGTCCGGTAAATTTTCCGGCCGGATTAATTCTTCCATGGATAAAAAACGCCGCACAAGCTTCCCGCCCATTTCCGGATGATAATAATCCGTATAATCAAAGGGGACCTGTCCGCTTACAAAATCAGGCTGACCATAAAGCATAGACAGTTTGCTGATGGTATCGTTTAACATGCCGGCTGCCTGTCCAAAAACGCTGAAGACCAGTTTGACAGGAAGGGCCTGTGTCGGTTCACTCATAATACGCTAATCAGTTCTTCCCTGGAAACGGTTGATGTTCCCACCTTTCCCACAACGATGCCTGCCGCATGATTTGCCAGCGACGTTGCTTCTTTCAGATTTGCTTTGGCGGCCAGAGAAAGAGCCAACACACCAATGACGGTATCGCCAGCCCCTGTAACGTCATAAACTTCCTTGGCCTGAGCGGGAAAATGCGTGTGGACGATCCTGGGCCCTCTTTCAAAAAGGCTCATGCCTTCTTCGCCCCTTGTCACCAGCAAGGCCTGAAAATCATACTTAGCAAGCAATGTTTCGCCCAGTTTCATGAGATCATCCCCGTTGACGAACTCCAAACCTGCGGCCCGTCCTGCTTCATGATGATTGGGAGTAATCACGTGGATCCCTTCGTATATGGAAAAATCACTCTGTTTCGGGTCAACACACAGAAAGATTTTTGATCCCCTGGCAATGTTTCTGATACCCTCTATCAGTTCCCTGGAAACAACCCCCTTGCTGTAATCGGAAATAACGATAGCGCCGATTTTATCACGCAACGATTTCACGTAGGCAAGAATCTTGTCACAACATTTTTTCGGAATGGGTTTTTTGCTTTCCTGGTCAAAACGGACCACCTGTTGCCCATGAGCAACGATCCTTGTCTTGAGTGTTGTCGGTCGGCCCTTCTCAATCACAATACCCGCCGTATCGATTTCCCGTTCTTTGAGCTGTCTGAGCAGCCCCCTACCGATGTCGTCGTCACCGATCACACCGGCCATATATACTCCTCCACCCATGGCATAGATCGTATTTAAAACGTTCGCACTTCCGCCCAGCATCACGGAGTCTTTTTGAACGTCTACTACTGGCACAGGCGCCTCGGGTGAAATGCGTGAAACTTTACCCCAGATGAAATGATCCACCATGACATCTCCAATGACGAGCACGGCGGATCTAAAATAATTATCAATAATTTCGAGTGCTTTCTTCTTTGTAATATTTTTTTTCACTGATATAAAACCTCTGAAAATGGATCACAATGAAATAAAAAAGCGCTTTACGCGCGAAAGTTGACTAAAAAATCGGCCAAATGCTATTATCAAGCGTCGGATTTGTCAATAATTTTCATGATCCAAGTTTTTCATCAGGGAGGCTCACAAGAACAAGAAAGGGCCCGGAGCGTTTCATCCCCCCGGGCCCTTTTACACAATTATAAGATATGCTCAACTAGGCATGATGTCCGTGGGAGTCGGACTTCTTTTCTTCACCCCAGGCAATCAGCTTGCCTTCATGCTCCATCTCCCGAAGCCAGCCCGGATGCTGCTTCTTCAAAACCGCCTTGTCCATCCAGCCCGTAATCATCGCTGATACCGTACCAGGGTTCCCAATGGTCCCCAGGTACAGGTGAATGAAGAAAAACGCGAAGATCGCCACAAAGCCCAACGCATGCAGCGGGTACATCCAGCGAACCAGCTCCACCGGCAAAAACCCCGGAAACCACATGATCAATCCCGTAACAATCATCATGAGCCCCGCAGCCACAACCGTCAAAAAGAACATCTTCTGACCCGGATTGTATTTCCCCGTCTCCGGTACCTTATCCACATGCCACAGGTAGCCTCCCGCTACCTTGATCCACTCCAGATCCTCAGGAAACACAAATACCCCCGCTTCCTTCCACCACATCCGGATCACTAAAACCAGCGAGGCGGCAAACACCAGACCCGTAAAGTTGTGAACCAGCTTCATGTTCTTCAGTCCGCCAAACAATGCCCCAATGAAATTAAACGTCTGGAACATCATCCCCAAACCCGTAATACACAATAAAAGACAGGAAATGGCCAGCATCCAGTGCAAGATCCGCTCATAGCTGTCTGTCACTTGTACGTATCCCTTTTTCATGGCTATTTCCCTCCTTCCGTATTCGCACTATCCTGCCCGCCATTCTGATCATCCGGTACCTTCGGACCATGGATCATGTAATGGAAAAACGCCCCGCCCAAAACACCTCCGGCTCCCAGTAAACTTAAGGGCTTCAACAAACTCTTCCAGAGGGAAACGGACAATGGCACGCTCGGATCTTTGTGAATGTCTGAATAAACTTCGGGTTTTTCCTTCAGCACATACATGAAGTGCGTGCCGCCGACATATTTGTCACCATATGTGGTGGCGTCTCCACCCAGCTGTTCCACACGCTTGGCGGCGGCCTTGAGCATCTTGTCCTTCGGTCCCCAGGACAGGGCACCCGTGGGACATGCTTTCACGCAGGCCGGATCCATACCATTGGTAATCCGGCTTTCGCACATGTCGCACTTATAGACCTTGTCCGTCTTCGCGTCCCAGCGCGGGATCTCAAACGGGCAGGCCGCCACGCATTCCTTGCAGCCGATGCATTTTTCGTGATCCAGACCAACGGTCTTGGTTTCCTTGTTATAATGCAGGGCGCCACTGGGGCAAACCGTCACACAGGCCGCATTGGTGCAGTGCATGCAGGCTTCCTTGCGGAACAGCCATTTCACGTTTCCATCTTTATCCACATAATCCTGATAATGAATCAGCAGGAATGTATTGGGGGCAAGCGACGGCGGGTTCTGGTAAGTGCCCCGGTTTTCCGTCTGTGAAGCCGTAAGCGCGTTCCACTGCTTGCAGGCAAGCTGGCAGCCACGGCAGGCGGTGCATTTCGAATCATCATATAATTTTATTTTCTCGGTCATCTTACTTCACCCCCTTCTTCACAACATTCGCCATGAAGGCTTTGCTCTCCGGAATCATGGTGTTGGCATCGCCAATGGTCGGAACCAAAAGGTTGGCCGAATCTCCATGCGTCATGACCTCGGCTTTTTTATCACCGGGATCGTACTTCCGGTCTTTGGTGGTAATCCAGCCAAAGTGCCAGGGAATACCGATTTCGTGAATCTGATTGCCGTCAATATTAAACGGTTTGAAGCGCGGTGTTACAATGGCTCTGCACTCAACTTCGCCACGTGCCGAACTGACAATGCAGGTGTCGCCGTTTTTAATGCCTTTATCCTTGGCCAGTTCTTCACCCATTTCCACAAACATGCCGGGCTGCATTTCGGCAAGCCAGGGGCACCACCGTGTCAAAACACCGGTCTGCCAGTGTTCACTTACCCGATAGGTCGAACAGATGAACGGGAAACGCGGATCGCAGCTTGTAACACCGGAATAGACATCAAGCTCAGATCCCACACCGGGTTTATCAAACCGTTTAATGACCGGATTGTTCTTCTGCGGTGAGAGCAGGTTTTTCTCCACCGGGCATTCGAGCGGTTCGTAATGCTCGGGGAAAGGACCGTCAGCCAGGCCCGGGCCAAAAATACTGGCCACGCCGTCCGGTTTCATGATAAAAGGAGGACGGCCGGAGCCCGGATTACCAACTCCATCCGGAACATCGCCGACCCACTTTTCACCATTCCATTTGATGACGGCACGGGAGGGATCCCAGGGCTTGCCCTCAAGATCAACCGAAGCACCGTTGTATATAATGCGACGGTTGACCGGCCACGACCAGGCCCATCCAGGAGTGAGCCCCAGACCGGTCGGATCGGCAGTGTCACGGCGCATGGGAAGGATACCCTTGTCGGCCGCAACGGAGCCGCAATACACCCAGCAGCCCGATGATGTGGAACCGTCATCCTGCAGCCAGGCAAAAGTAGGCACAAGGTCGCCTTTTTTGAATTCCTTAAATTCACCCTTCTTGGTCGGGTTTTCCACTTTCTTGTCTTCAAGGAAAAAACCGTTGATTTCAGCCGCAACCTTACGGGGATCGTAATGAAAATGCTTCCCCTCCATCTTGCCATAAGGCCAGGTCAGTTGCGTGACGGCTTCCTTGAGCGGGCCACCATGCTTTTCATAGAGTTCTTTTACTTTAAAGAAAATTTCGCTCATGATGTCGCCATCCGGCAGAGAATCACCAACCGGGCTGACGGCTTTGTATCGCCACTGCTGGAGTCGTCCGCTGTTGGCAATACTTCCTTCCTTTTCAATTGAAGCCGCGCAGGGCAGCATAAAGACTTCCGTCTTGATTTTAGCCGGATCCATGCCGGGACCTCGCCAAAAGGAACCCGTTTCGTTATCAAACAGATTCACATTGACCATCCAGTCTACTTTGGTCAATGCCTGGCGTACCTTGTTGGAATGCGCACCGGAACAGGCCGGGTTCATTCCCCACGCGAAGAAGCCTGTAAACTTTCCCTTGTACATGTCGTCAAAAATCTGCAGCCACGAATAATTGGCTCCATCATCCACCTTGGGCATGATTGCGTAAGCATCTTCGATGCTCATATTCGTGCCGTACATCGATCGCAGGAAGCTTGCTGAATACTTCGGGAAGTTCTTCCACCAGTTGAGGGACTTTTCCTCTTTTGTTTTTGGCGTGCGCTTCTCATTGTATGCCGCAAGTGTCGGAAGTGAAGCCGTCGGTGTTCCAAGATATCCCGGCCAGATATGGAACAGCAGGCCATGGTCGGTGGAACCCTGAACGTTGGATTCGCCTCTCATTGCTGCAACACCACCGCCCGCAATGCCCATGTTGCCCAAAAGCAACTGAATCATGCACATCGTGCGGATGTTCTGCGTACCGACCGTGTGCTGCGTCCAGCCCATGGCGTAGAGATCCACACCCGCTCTATTGGGTTTACCGGTTGAAGCATACAAATCGTAGACTGCGTTTAGCTTCTCAACAGGTGTTCCTGTAATTTTGCTGACAATCTCCGGTGTGTATCGTGCATAATGCTTTTTTAAAAGCTGGAAAACACAATTCGGGTCGGTCATCGTCGGGTCTTTTTTGATTACTCCGGCACTGTCCGTCTGATAAGACCAGGTGTCTTTTTCATACTTGCCGTTAGTAAAGCCGGAAAACACTCCCTTGTTTTCTCCCGGCATTTTAAAGGCCGGATTCACCAGGAAGGTCGCGTTGGTGTATTGCTTGACATATTCTTCAAAATACAACTTGTTGTCTAGGATGTATTTAATCATGCCGCCCAGAAAAGCGATGTCCGTACCCGAACGAAGCGGGGCATACAAATGCGCCTTGGAGGCTGACTGCGTAAAGCGTGGGTCTACGCAAATGATTTTTGCACCGCGTTTGTCTACCGCATGCTGTATCCATTTCCACGAAACAGGGTGGTTGGAAGCAGGATTACTTCCCATGATTAAAAACACATCACTGTTTTTAAAATCGACCCAGTGATTGGTCATTGCGCCGCGTCCGAACGACTCTGCCAGAGCCGGTACAGTCGGACTGTGTCAGATACGGGCCTGATGTTCGATGTAAACCAGGCCCAACCCCCTCATGAATTTTTGGTACGTGAAACATTCTTCCAGATCCATCGCCGCGGAACCTACGGAGGCAATACCTTCCGTCCGGTTGACGACTTCACCTTTTGCATTTGTTTTTTTAAAACTGGCGTCGCGGCCCTTCTTCACGTTCTGCGCGATTTTCTCAAACGCCCATTCCCACTCGACTTCCTTCCACTCTGTGGCGAAAGGTGCGCGGTAAAGCGGTTTACCCAGACGATTTTCATTGACGGCCATCTGATAGATCGAACCACCCTTGCTGCAAAGCGACCCTTTGTTAATCGGGCTGTCCGGATCTCCCTCCGTGTTGATCACCTTGCCGTCGCGCACGGATACAATAATACTGCATCCTACGGAACAGTAAGGACAAATCGTCGTGGTTTCTTTGGCGTACTTGATTTTCAGGTCTTTGGCGTGGGCCGATGCCGGCTTCAAACTGATACCTAAGCCGCTCACAGCAGCGACAGCGCCGGAAAGTTTCAAGAAACCTCTTCTGCTGACGTTCATGAATTCCTTCTCCTTTCTCAGAATTTCAAAATATTCTTTTCATGCTCCGCAATCTTCAACTATGCGTTTGTTTTCCATTTAGCCATCATTTTCAGGGAAAAGCTGTCTGGAAATACCACGAAAAAAGAGCATGACATTTTCTAGAAAATAACGCTTTAACGCGCTCGTTTATATATTCAATGCCGGTCGTTGTCAATGTAAAAATGTTAGTATTATCGCAAGGTTATGTCATTTTTGACATAACCTTGCGAAGCAGGCACCTCATGCTGTTTATAGATGATCAATATCGGGAAATATGATATTATTATTTAATAAACTAATGGAGGGTTTAATGATTTCTTAAATAGGGATGAAATTTCTAATACATTAAATATCAACAAGATTCTTACAACGTTTAATTCGCTGACTGATTTTTTATAAAATACTACACATTGTGTTATCATTGAGCAAAAAACACTATATATTGATTTATTTCTTGATTATTTTTTTATTGTATGCTAATAAAAATCTAACGGAACGGTATCGTAGCCAATGGCAAGTTTCTTCCGGACGCTATCTGATTTGTAGCATTATGCGGATCGCGTTTCGAGTGCCGTAGGCAACGGTTTCAGACGTTAACTAAAATTAAAACTTTCAGATAAGGCGGATCAAAACCGATCCGCCTTTTTTACATTGCACTGAAATCATTCATTTGTATGTATCAGGATTTTCCATAATTGATCAATTAAGTAACAGATTAACAAAACGAAGATAAGGTCGAAGTGCCGGCGTTCCTCCGCCTTCAGAAATGATTTGCATAACCCGCGCCGGATCTTTGACAACAGCTCCGCCCAGATGATTTACACAGGTATCTCGAAAAACCTCAGGAACAAGCGGAGTGGATGGACCCATTAGTGCGATGAGGCGCGGCGAACCAAGCAGGTTGATCATTTCCTCAAATGTATGATTCAAAAGAGTCGTTGCAGTGATGATTGCAACATCACATTCTTTGAGCGCCTTTTGTCTGTCGCCAGGCGAAAGGATTTCCAGACGTTCGGGATTTTTCTCAATCACCGTCAGAATCGCGCCCGTTGCTTCAATCCGCTTGACCAGCGGCGCAAAAAGACCGACCATAACGACCTGTTCACCCGGCTGAAGATTAAAATATGTAGTAGCTTCCCTGTCTTCGGTCTGATCAGAAGGTGCTTTAATCAGGGAATTGGCCACGGCCAGGCCGATAGCGCGATGCAGACTGTTTTGGCCCTCAACAAGATACCCAAGGAGGTCCGATGCATTAGCCCCGGCATAAGTCCCGGCCTCCTTCAAAACCGTACAACTTCGGAATGACCTGTCGGGTACCAGAGCAGCAATCCCCGCGTTGCCGTTATCCAGCTTGACGCCCACGTAACTTAAGCCCAAACGCAAATCGGCAATCTGCCTGTCCTTTGCGGTCTGCGCAAGCGTTTCATAAAGTCGATTTAAAATTGTGCCCGATTTGAACATGATTTCCTGATAATTTTCCCGGCATCAGCTGATTGGTTTGATCTCCGTAAAAGGACTGTCCCCCTGGCAGCTCCGGCACTTTTCCCCGTCGCGGGTGGGGTAGGCTTCACGGCATACAGGACAGACGGCAACTGGGCCCATTTTCTTGCGACGCACTTTTTCCGGGTCCACCTGTACGTGCTGGATGCTAAACAGTCCATGTCCCGCATCCTTGATTTGAGCAAAAAGCAACTCTGAATTCTGTTCGTTTTTTTTCTTCTTTTTGAGATACCAGTCGCGGATTTCCGGCCACTGGTTTAGCTTGCCTGTATCGAGATAAACCCGCACGCCCCTTCCGCCATATTTTTCATAGAGCGTTATGGCAAATTTCCCAAAAGACACAACAGAGAGCCAACCGTTACCGATCGTACAGGGCGTCAGAATTTGTACGGCATCCGGCAGGCAGACCGGGGTTTCGCACACGGCATCAAAAAATTCTCCTTCCGGCAGATGCTTCATGGCCAGATCGACCATAAAGCCGCCGATCAGCAGGCCCGGCGCAAGAGTGCCGTGAAATGACTTTACCAGGTGAAGATACTCTTCATAAGAATAGGTGCAGATGTTCATATATATTTAGCTCCTTCATCAGTATACATCAATTTTAACCTTCCTCTTTCAAGGGAAATGAGGGGATTTATAATTCTCTCTACCCCCCTCTCGTTCCGCATGTAGAGGTTAGAAAAAGAAGACGTGGCTTTCATAAAATATTTTTCAATAAAAAACCATGTTATTTGCGTGCTAATAAACCAGCGACAGGCGCGGTTCCCGTGCACCTCTGGTCGGCGTTCCTTCACCGGGTTCCCGCGTGATCGTGCGTTGCATCCAACCGTAATCGGCTTTTCCGTCTACGACCGGCAGAATCTCATCGGCCAGAAACAGGGCCTCGTTAATGTCATGCGTCACGTAAATAATCGGGCAGGATAACTTCCCCTTCAGGCTTTTGATCTCTTCACGCAAGCCCCGCCGTGTCACCACGTCCAACGCGGAGAACGGCTCATCCAGCAGAAGAAGCCGGGGATGACGTGCCAACGCCTGGCAGATTGCACAACGCTGACGTTCACCACCGGATACCATATGAGGTTTGCGTTTTTTCAGATGGTCGATCCTGAAAAGTTCAAAAAGCGCGTGAACCTCTTTTTTATCCGCAGCCGCAAATGCCGCGTTATCAAATAAATTAAGATGCGGAAAAAGATTGTAGTCCTGAAAAACATAACCCAAACGGCGCTTCTGAGGCTTTACATTGATACGCCGCAAAGAATCGAACCAGATGTCATTGCCAAAGCACAGACTGCCCTCGTCCGGTTTTTCAAGCCCGGCAAGCATGCGGATGATTGTCGTCTTTCCGCCGCCGGATGGACCAATCAACACCATCATCTTTCCGCTTCGACATTCAAGGGAAATGTCCACATCAAAGTACCTGAGCTTTTTTCTGAAAGAGGCGGATACTGTCATGCGCGGGGACCATCACTCAGTTTGTTGATCAACAATAAAAAGGCATAGCTGATGGGGATGAAGCTCAATGCAATCAAACCTGCCGTGCGATAATTCATCATTTCCACAGCTTCGTATATGGCAATGGACGCCACCTTGGTTTCTCCGGGAATGCTGCCGCCGACCATCAGCAACACACCGAACGCTCCGATGGAATGCAGGAAAACCAAAATGGCGGCGGCGGCGATGCCGCCAAAAGAATTTGGGATGATTACTCGCAGAAAAGTCGCTCGTTTCGACAGGCCCAGGATATAGGCATTTTCCAGCAAACGCCTGTCGATTTTGGCAAAAGCGGCTTTCATCGGCTGCACAGCAAATGGAATCGAGTAAATAACCGATGCAATGGCAATTCCCAAAAAAGTGAACAAAAGCGATCCGCCGGTGAATTTCTCCCATAAAGAACCAATCCATCCCTTCGGACCCATCAGAATGATCAGATAAAAACCGATCACTGTCGGCGGCAGGGCCATCGGCAGATAGATCAGCGCCTCTATAAACGACTTTCCCGGAAAACGGGTATAGGCCAGGAAGTAAGAAATGGGCGCGGCCAGCACCATCAGGACAACCGTTGACACCAATGCCAGTTTTAACGTCACATACAACGCAAGATAATCCACTTAATGATACCCGTATTTCTGCTTAATTTTTAAGGCATGCTCGGAGAGAAGATAACCGGCAAACAACTCTGCACCCTTTTTATTTTTTGTATTTTTAGCGACGCAGGCGGCCTGAACAACGTCTGGTGCCTCAGGTACCGCATAGTAGCATCCCTTTAATCCCTCGGGACTGGCAGAAGCGGAAAGTGCGCAAAATCCCGCTTCGACTGACATTGTTGAGGCATATTGAAAGGACTGGGCAATGGTTTGCGCAATCACCATTTTATCCTGCAGGCTGTCCCATAATTGTGATTTGGACAGCGCATCTTTTGCCGCTGCCCCGTATGGTGCAGTTTGAGGATTGGCAATGGCAATCTTTTTGATCTTGCTGACTTTCAGCGCTTCCTGCCAGGTCGCCGCCTTGCAGAATTTTTTGTCCGCCGACCATAAAATCACTTTTCCACGGGCATAAACAAAGCTACCTTCCGTCCAGCCTTCTTTCTGTAAAATCTCTGGTCTCTCAATATCCGCTGATAAGAACACATCGTAAGGTGCACCATTTTTAATCTGGCTGTAGAGATTACCGGTCGATGAGAATGTTCCCTCGACTTTAACACCTGTTTTTTCTTCAAAATCAGCGGCCATCTCTTTGAAAGCTGATATAAAGTTGGCAGCAACGGCAACAGAAATTTTTTCCTGGGCACCAACAGAAAACGGGCACATCAAAATTATCAGAATGAAAGCAACGGCAATAAGCTTATTTTTCATTGAAGTTTCCTCGAAAATACATTTTGTGCTATAAATAACATACAATCTTGCAAAAAACATCCCGCAATCGCAGCGGGATGTTTTTAACCCCTATGTTAGCCTGTCAATCCTTACAGCGCATGCTTTATATTCCGCTGTCTGCGTTACAGGATCATAGACAGGATTGGTCAGCCAGTTTGCACAGGCCTCGCGGAAGTGAAAAGCCATCCACACGAGACCTTCCGGAACCTGACGGGTAACACGCGCCTTCACCTTAACTTCGCCACGTCTGGATTTTACAAGGATCATCTCTCCGTCAGCAATGCCTTTTGCCATGGCATCCTGTACGGAAATGTCGGCCGTTTCTTCGCCCAGCAGATCATTGATACCCTCAGATCGGCCGGTCTGCGTTCTTGTGTGGTAATGGTATAAACGACGCCCCGTGGAAAGAACAAAGGGATATTCCTTGTCCGGAACCTCGGCAGGCGGAATATAGTCGATGGCCTTGAGCATACCCAGACCGCGGGTGAATTTTCCGCCTTTGTGCAGTGTCGGGGTGCCCGGATGATCTGCGTTGGGGCATGGCCACTGAAGACCGTCATTTTCCAGACGGGCGTACTTGATTCCCGCCATGGAAGGCGCCAGCACGGATACTTCATTATCCCATATTTCCTGGGCGCTGTTGGATGCCCACTCATGACCGAATCGTTTAGCCAACTCTTTGAATATCCACCAGTTGGGTTTGGCATCACCCGGCGGCACACTTGCTGTGCGGACGCGGTTGACACGCCGCTCAGAACTGGCAAAAGTGCCATCATTTTCACTCCAGGCGGCGGCAGGCAGGATCACATGGGCAAAGCGTGTTGTTTCCGTCGGGAAAATATCCTGGCACACCAGAAATTCCGCCGATTGCAGTTCATGTTCAACCTGTTTAATATCCGGCTCGGTGTTGGCCAGATTCTCACCGAAAACATAAAAGCCTTTGACTTTTCCGGTTGTCAGATTTTTCATCATCGTCGGCATCATCATACCGGGTTTGTCCGGAAGCGATTTGACGTTCCATGCTTTTTCGAATTTCGCCCGGGCTTCCGCATTGGCCACCTGCTGATAGCCGGGGAAAACATTGGGCAGTGCGCCCATGTCGCAGGCGCCCTGAACGTTGTTCTGACCACGCTGCGGGTTGACGCCGCCGAATTCCACGCCGACATTACCTAAAAGCATCTGGAGATTGGCGCAGGACATAACGTTGTTGACGCCGCAGATATGTTCGGTAATGCCCAGAGTGTACATCAGCATCGCCGGCTTGATGGAAGCCATCGTACGGGCCAGTTCGCGAATGGTATCGGCAGGAATACCGCTGATTTCCGCGGCTTTTTCCGGCGTATATTCCATCACCTTTTTCTTTAATTCCTCAAATCCCTCCGTGCAGGAGTCCACATATTTTTTATCGTAAAGATTTTCAGAGATGAGAACATTCATCAACGCATTGATCAGCGCCACGTCGGAACCGACTTTGAGTTGAATGAACATATGGGCAAAATCAGCCATCTCTGTGCGCCGCGGATCAATAACAATCAACTTGGCACCGGCAAGAACGGCATCTTTGACAAAAGTTCCGGCGACCGGATGCGCCTCCGTTATATTGGTGCCGACAAGAATAATCATTTTTGCCTTCGCGTAATCGGCAAAAGAATTGGTCATTGCGCCCGAACCGAAAGAAGTCGCCAGACCGGCGACCGTAGGAGCGTGTCAGGTACGCGCGCAGTGATCGATATTATTCGTACCGATTACCGCGCGGAAAAATTTCTGCATCTGATAGGAATCTTCGTTGATACTGCGGGCGCAACTGACACCGGCAATGGCATCCGGCCCGTCTTTTTTGATAATCTCTTTAAATTTTGTAGCGACTAGATCGAGTGCTTCATCCCAAGACGCCTCGCGGAACTCGCCATTCTTCTCGCGAATCAAAGGTGTTTTGAGTCTGTCTTCGGAATAAATGAAATCGTAAGCAAAGCGACCCTTCACGCACAGCCGGCCTTTGTTCGGTTCGGCATCCTCAACAGCCGTTACCTTGACGATTTTGCCGTCTTTGACATGCAGCCACTGCTGGCAACCAACGCCGCAATAGGGACATGTTGTGCGGATTTTCGTGACCTCCCAGGGGCGTCCCAAACCTTTGGCCTTCTTTTCCGTTAAAGCGCCGACCGGACAGACTTCAACGCACTGACCGCAGAAGACGCACTCACTTTCATGATAGGGCAGGTCTCCGCCGGTAACGATCTTGCTTTCCGCCCCGCGATAGCCCTGTGAAATGGCCCGGTTTACCACCAGTTCATTACAGGCCTGCACACATCGTCCGCAAAGAATACAGCGGCTGAAATCGCGGACGATGAGGGGATTTTCATCTTCCGTCGGATAAATATCACTGATTTCTTTTTCCGGAAATTGCAGCTTGGTAATTTTATAAAAATAAGCCAGATCCTGCAGACGGCAGTTGCCGTTTGCTTCGCACATCAGACAATTGTGACGACCGGAAGCCAGCATAAATTCAACGATCATTTTCCGGGAACGATGGACCAGTTCCGTGTCTGTAAAAACCTCCATTCCGGCTGTCACCGGCGTCGAACAGGAAGCCATGAGGGATCGCGCCCCTTTAACTTCAACACAGCATACGCGGCACGCACCGGTAGGCGCCGCACCTTTCAGATAACATAATGTGGGAATCTCAATACCGCCGTTTCGCGCCGCATCCAGAATCATTTGACCTGGTTTAAAGGGCGTCTCTTTTCCGTTTAAAAAAAATGTATCGCTCATACTCGCATCTCCTGTAAATCATCAATGACATTAATGACATATGCCAAATGTGACATATTCATCAAGTGCTTTCATACAAAACTATTCCCATCCTGTCAACGCGCAAAAACAGCCTGAATAAAATATCGGCGAAAAGACATTAAAAATATTGATTTTTCGCCGATCGTCATTTCAAAACATTCCACGCACAGGTAACCATTGGTTCAAAGCCTTTTTCCTGCATGATCATATCCAGATGCACCAGGCTGATCGCGGAAATATCCATATCCCGCGAATAAAGGCGACCCGCCCGATATAGCGTCACAAGATATTTCTTGCACTGATCGCAGACAAACGCGGATTCTTCCGTTTTGTTCTCAACGTAATAATAGTCCATTTCCCGTTGGGCTTCTTTTTCACAATAAGGACAAACCACGCGCGTAAACCGCCAATCCTGACCGCACGAGCTGCAATGCAAAAACCGTTTGCCTCCCTTTTCTTCGATCAGGGCAACCGAAGGGAACTCTCCACATACCGGGCAATATCCTTTTTCCCATTCAAATGCCCCCAGCACCTCTGTTGATTCGATCCTGCGTCGTTCAAGCAGAACGCGCGCCACCAGACTCAACAAAAAAGAGGCGTTGGAAGGGGAGACATTAAGATCATTTCCCCAATGCTCTTTTGCCTGATTTTCACCGCCTGACTTGTCAATAAAGTATTGCGCAATTTGCAGTTTGCCATTTTGTATCATTTCACACAGACGGTCCATCTCTGCTGCAAGTTTTGGCATACCTTCTTTCACCGCCGATGCCAGGGACAACGCAATTTCATTTAATGGATCGTCCGGAGAAAACATTTTCATCTGTTGAATAACGGGAATACCCGCACGAAGTTTTTCCTTATCGAGATGCGAATAATCCAGTTCCGGCATTGAAATAGATTCAGACAGTTGCCTCTGTCTCTTCACAATAGGCCCGAAAGCTTTCAGAAGATTGCTGCTGTGAGGATTTTGTTCAATGGCCCGTTCGATTATTTGATCCATCACAGATGTTTCGTTAGTTTTGGAGATCATAACTATAGAGACCTTCCTCGGGTATGCGTTATAATGAATAAAGGGAATGGTCGAAACCACACATAATAGTGGCAAGGCCATTCCCTATATCACATAACAAAGTTGCTAAGTTTATGGCACTAAAAACATCTTATGCATGATGTCCGTGGGAGTCGGACTTCTTTTCTTCACCCCAGGCAATCAGCTTGCCTTCATGCTCCATCTCCCGAAGCCAGCCCGGATGCTGCTTCTTCACAACCGCCTTGTCCATCCACCCCGTGATCATTGCCTGTACCGTACCAGGGTTCCCTATGGTCCCCAGGTACAGGTGGATGAAGAAAAATGCGAAGATCGCCACAAAGCCCAACGCATGCAGCGGGTACATCCAGCGAACCAACTCCACCGGCAAAAACCCCGGAAACCACATGATCAATCCCGTAACAATCATCATGAGCCCCGCAGCCACTACCGTCAAAAAGAACAGCTTCTGACCAGGATTGTATTTCCCCGTCTCCGGTACTTTATCCACATGCCACAGGTAGCCTCCCGCAACCTTGATCCAATCCAGATCCTCAGGAAACACAAATACTCCCGCTTCCTTCCACCACATCCGGATCACTAAAACCAGCGAGGCGGCAAACACCAAACCCGTAAAGTTGTGAACCAGCTTCATGTTCTTCAGTCCGCCAAACAAGGCCCCAATGAAATTAAACGTCTGGAACATCATCCCCAAACCCGTAACACACAATAAAAGACAGGAAATGGCCAGCATCCAGTGCAAGATCCGCTCATAGCTGTCTGTCACTTGTACGTATCCCTTTTTCATGGCTATTTCCCTCCTTCCGCATTCGCACTATCCTGTCCACCATTCTGATCATCCGGTACCTTCGGACCATGGATCATGTAATGGAAAAACGCCCCGCCTAGAACACCTCCGGCTCCCAGTAAACTCAAGGGCTTCAGAAGGTCTTTCCAGAGCGTCACAGATGCCGGCACTGTCGGATTTACCGGCAGTTCGTCATACACTTCCGGCTTGAACTGCAGGACATAGATCACATGCGTCCCGTTCACAAACTTATCGCCATAAACATTTGCATCGCCGCCGAGTTCTTTCACCCGGGCATAGGCTTTTTTGATCATCGCGTCTTTGTCACCGATGGTCAGGGCACCGGTCGGGCAGGACTTCACGCACGCCGGCACATGGCTTTCTTTAATGCGGCTGTAACACAAATCGCATTTATAAACTTTGTCCGTCTTTGCATCGTGCTTGGGAATATGGAACGGACAGGCCGCCACGCATTCCTTGCAGCCGATGCACTTGTCGTGATGGATACCCACGGTTTTCATCGGGGTATAATACAGCGACCCGCTGGGACAGACTTTCACACAGGCTGCGTCCGTGCAGTGCATGCATCCGTCTTTCCGGAAAATCCACTGGAAGTTTCCGTCTTTATCTTCATATTCCTGAAAGCGGATAAGCGTCCAGGTATTCCACTGCAGATCCGGCGGATTCTGATACGTGCCCAACTGTTTTGTTTTCAGGCCGGGGAGTTCATTCCACTGCTTGCAGGCCACCTGGCAGCCGCGGCATGCGGTGCACAGGGTGGTATCGATCAATTTTACCAGTTCAGGTTGATTCTTCATGGTCTCCTCCCTCCTACAACTTTTCCACGTTGACCATGAACGCCTTGTACTCGGGGCAGAAGGTGTTCGCGTCGCCAACGGTTGGGGTTAAAATATTCGTGCTGTCGCTGGTGCTGTCCTTGGGGAAGAGCCAGCCATAGTTGAAGGGCATACCGACCTGATGAACTTCTTTTCCTTCGACCATAAACGGTTTGAAGCGCTTGGTCACCATAGCGATACAGGGGGCCTCGCCACGTATCGATGAAACCTTGATACGTTCGCCGTTTTTAATGCCTTTTTCCTTGGCCAGTTTATCACCAATCTCCACGTAAAGCTCCGGCTGCATTTCCAGTAACCATGCCTGCCAACGGGTCAAGGCACCGGTACACCAATGTTCCGTACACGAATAGGTTGTGCAAACATACGGGAATTTCTCACTGGCATTGGCGACTTTATCCATATCACTCTTGAAGATTTCAGCGGCCGGATTCATCAACTGACCAGACAGAGGATTCTTGGTAAGCGGTCCTTCCAACGGTTCGTAATGCTCGGGGAATGGACCTTCGGCCATACCGGGTCCGAACAAAGCACCCAAACCGTCCTTTTGCATGATAAAAGGATATTTTCCCTTCTCTTTATCTGCCTGTGGTGGCCAGGGACCGTCCGGCACATCTCCCACCCACTTCTCACCTGTCCACTCCAGGAGTTTACGTTTGGGATTGTAGGGCTTGCCGTTCATATCGCAGGAAGCACGGTTATAGAGGATTCGACGATTGACCGGCCAGGCAAATGCCCAGTTGGGGAACAGACCGAGACCTGTCGGATCTTCCTTGCCCCGAGACGCCATCTTGTTAATGCCGTCTGCCGTGTAGCTGCCGGAGATGCACCAGTTGCCGCACGCTGTCTTGCCGTCTAACTGCAGATTCCCAAAGCCAGGCACCAGTTGACCTTTTTTGAACTCTGTCTTTGTCCCCTTGGCCTTATCTTCAATGACTGTATCTTCCAGGAAAACACCGTTGATCCGTTTGGCCACTTTCATCACATCAAAGTGTCCCTTGCTGTCTAAATAATCCCACTTGAGATTGACAATCGCTTCGGCATTGGGACCGCCTTCCTTTTCATACAGCTTCTTGATTTCCGCCATGATCTTGATTTCAATCTCGCCCACGGGAAGAGCATCACCGGGAGCCTCGGCGGCCTTGTATTTCCACTGCACCCATCGGCCGGAATTGCTCTGTGAACCTTCTTTCTCCATGGTTGCAGCAGCGGGAAGAAGAAAACATTCCGTTTTGATCTTTGCAGGATCGACGCCTGGACCTCTCCAGAACTCGTAGGTCTCATTGTTGAAAATATTTTCACCGACCAGCCAGTCCAGATTTTCCATCGCCTTGCGAACTTTGTTGGAATTCGGAGTGCTTACGGCCGTATCCGCACCAATGCAGAAATATCCCTTCACTTTGCCCTCGTACATCGCATCAAACATGTGCATCGTGGAATAATGCTTTCCATCATCCATCTTAGGTAGCCAGTTATAACCAAATTGATTTTCTTTGGTAGATTTATCGTCCCAGAGGGATTTCAGAAAACTGACAAAGAATTTCGGATAATTCGAGTAATAGTTGGCCGACTGCGGATCTTTCGACACGGGCGTGTACTTTTCAAGATAATGATCCAAAGATTCGAGCGATGCGGAAAGCATCTTCAGGTAACCGGGAAGGTTGCCGTACAAAATGCAATGGTCCGTCGAGCCCTGCACGTTGGGTTCACCGCGCAGTGCATTGATGCCGCCGCCCGCAATGCCCATATTGCCCAGCAGCAGCTGAACGATCGACATGGTGCGGATGTTCTGGCTTCCAGTCGTATGGTGCGTCCAGCCTAAAGCATAGCATTCCGTTCCGGCCTTGTCCGGAACACCGGTTGCGGCGTAGATTTCATACACTTTAAGGAGATTTTCTTTCGACACACCGGTAATGCTCGAGACTTTATCCAGTGTGTAACGTGAATAATGCTTTTTCAGCATCTGGAAAACTGAGCGGGGATTGGTCAGCGTCATATCCCTCTTGGGGATACCACTGCCGTCTTTTTCCAGCACCCAGGTTGCTTTGTCGTATTTCCTCTTCTTGGCGTCGTATCCGGAGAAAAGACCATCGTTAAAAGAAAAGTCACTGCCCACGATAAACGAAGCGTTGGTGTAATTCAGTACATAATCTTTAAAGTATTTATTATTTTCCAGAATGTAATTAATCATGCCACCCAGAAAAGCGATATCCGTTCCGGAACGAAGCGGGACATGGAAATCACAGCGGGCAGATGTTCTGGTATAACGGGGATCAACATGAATAATGGTTGCGCCTTTTTCTTTGGCTCTTAAAATCCACTTAAAGGCGATGGGATGATGCTCGGCAGCATTGCTGCCCATTATCAATATGACATCAGCATTTTTTAAATCACAGTAGTGGTTCGTCATGGAACCGCGTCCGAACGACTCTCCCAGAGCCGCTACAGATGGACTGTGTCAGACCCTTGCCTGATGGTCTATGTAAACCAGCCCCAGCGCTCTGGACTTGACGCTTACAAGCCAGCATTCCTCATTATCAATATTGGAACTGCCATAATGACCGATTGCTTCGCAACGGTTGACCAGTTCACCCTTGGCATTGGTCTTGGTAAAATTTTTGTCGCGCGTGTCTTTGACCAAACGGGCAATCCGCGAAAGCGCAAAGTCCCAGTCCTTTTCTTCCCACTCCGTCCCGTAAGGCTTGCGATAGAGAACCTTCGTCAGCCGGTGTTTGTTGGCTTCGGTCAGATCGAAGAATCCGGCGCCTTTGGCGCAGAGCGACCCTTCGTTGATGGGATGGTCGGCATCGCCCTCAATATTGAAAATTTTCCCGGTCGCCTTATCCACACTGCAGACCAGTCCGCAGCCAACGGAGCAGTAACAACAAATGGTCGTTACCTGCTTGGCAACTTTAATACGATCCATCTTGCCAAGCTCGTCGGCGTATGCCCGGGTTGCATTCAGGTTGAGCCCAAAACCGGACAGGGCTACCCCGCCTCCGATGGCACCCGTCAAGGTTAAAAAACCTCTTCTTGTAATTTGCATAAAATCCTCCCAAACCTGTGTCAATTTTGATCTATGTCAAACGTGGCATAACTTGACCGAAAGTCATGCAAAAGTCAATATGTTATTATAAACATATTAGCATTTTTATTTTACAAGGTATCTGGCTGTAAATGATGACATAAATTTTTTATTCAAATTTACTATATCAAGGCATGACCAACGAAAAACATAGGTTACCCGAAAAACAATTTTTTTACGAATTTTATTGACATTTTAGTCATTCTTTACCTATAAGAAAAGGAAGATACGATTCAGGGGATTTTCCACATGGAAATCAAGTTTAAAGTTTGGATTGAAAAAGATGGCAAGGTCCTTTTCGGCAGAGGAAGAGACGATATTCTGAAAGCGATCGACGAACAGCGCAGCCTAAATGCAGCGGCCAAAAGACTGGAAATGTCCTACCGGGCGGCATGGGGCAGATTAAAAGCTTCGGAAGAACGGATAGGAATCAAACTGGTGGAAGTGGGCATACACGATAAATCCATGCAGCTCACCCAGCAGGCAAGAGCACTGATCGAAAGGTTCGAAAAACTTGAAAAAGATGTGGAAAAGCTTCTGAATACAGCTAATCAGGATTTCCAGAAATTAATCCGTTCATCAGAGAAATAATCTTTTTTACCATTGCGAATGAACAGCTTGGTCATCAGTAGGACCACTGTGTAAAGTGCAAGGCCGGTGTTTACGAAACCCATCTCTTAATGAATGCAGATTAGCTTTGACTTTTTATTCCTTTGATAAAGATTTTTAAGCTTTCCTGGATTGTTGTATGAATTCTTTCGGATCGTTTTTCTGGAGCTCCGGAATAAATATAAAGAGATATGATCCCGTTCAGTAACCCCCATATGGCATTTTGACCCTGACGAATGTCAATTTGACTAGAAAATTCTCCTGTATCCACACCTTTTTGCAGGATTTCAGATACGGTACGGATGTTTTCATTTGTGGTATGAATCAGTTGCGTATTCTGTTCTTCCGTCAAATTCATATTTTCGGCATGCAGCATGAAAGTCATCAAAATCCGGAACAATTCGTTATTTTCCAGAAAGAAATCTACATAGACTCGGGCATATTTCAACAGTAATTCCGAAGCTGTTCCTTCCTGCCTGGCAAAATTTTCGATTTCTTTATGCCGTTCAATATTGGCTGAAATCAATATTTGCGTGTAGATTTCTTCTTTGCTGTCAAAATAAAGATATATGGACCCCTTGCTCACTTCTGCTTTCGCGGCAATCAGGTCAACGGTAACGGATTTGAAACCACGCTCAAAAAATAATTTACGGGCAGCTTTTAAAATTGAATTTTTACGATTTTCTTTTTCCTTTTTTCTTCTTTCTTCTGAGCTCAAGATTCATTCTCCTCTCAACCAAGAAGACACATTAATAAAATAAATGAATGATAATAATATTCGAGAGTCTGACAGAGCGTTAATGATCTTCATGATTGCGGTGCACACACTATGCACTCGTCGCGCTCTCATTCAGATTCCATTCTGTAAGCCATTGTAAATATTGTAAAATAATGGATAATACTTGGTCGATGACTTACGGTCATAATGCGTACCCCAAATGATTACTGCTGTCAAGGGAAATTACAGATTTTATGAATTTAGCTTTGAAGCGAAATGGAAATTTCGCCCCAACCGGAGCGAATATCTTCCACCGATAATATTCCAAATTATTGATATCAAATCAAAATAACGGATCAATTACGCAACTTTTCAAGTTGATGGATGATGCTTTCCAGAGTTGGCCGTTCATTAATATCATGAACATCGATGTATCGGATGATTCCTTTTTTATCGATGATAATGATCGCCCGTTCCGCCGTACCGTCAGAACGTAAAATCCCGTACCGGGAAGCAACGGCGCCGTGCGGCCAAAAATCTGAAAGGACATCAAACCATAATTTCCCCATCTGATTCGTCCAGGAATACAGTGTCGGAACATTATCAACGGATATCCCCAGCAGAATGGCGTCGTTCTCGGCAAAAAGTTCCTGGACAATATTGTAGCCGGGCCATTGATCGGAACACACCGGCGTCCAGGCCGCGGGCACAAACGACAGCACAACATTTTTTTTGCCGGTATAATCTTTCAGCGATACCTTTTTGCCGCCTACTGCATTAAGCGTAAAAGCCGGGGCCTTTTGACCAACCCTGACTTTTAAAACACTGTCAACCGGTTTTAGCTTACCGGTCTGGTAAATATTTTCTTTGTAAGCGTCAGACAGAGCAAATGCATTTGACATAAAAAACACTAGTATCAACATCGTTAGAAGAATTTGCTTTTTCATAAAGCCTCCTATTGAACATTCGCCAGTTTGATGACTTCATCCAGAAATGCCTCCACATTTTCATGGGCGCCAAGCCGGGAATAAACCACTTCCAGTTTTTTAGGACCTTTTAATTTGACCACAATGAAATATGGCGTACGGACCTCTCCGATCATTTTATGAACTTGAAAATCCGCGTCAGGAATCAGGGGAAACTCCACCTTGTATTTCTTTTTAAACGTATTCACTTCAAACTGGGAATTCCCGGCACCGATACCAAGAATTTTGATTTTACCCTTCAGTTTTGGATTATTCTCAATCAGCCCGAAGAAACGGTTGACGTTGGGCGCGTCCTTCTGGCAGTAGGGACAGTACAAGCTGAAAATCTGAATAATCAATGCCTGCCCCTTTACCTCATTGGCCAAAAACGTCCCTGAACCGGATATTCCCAGGTATTTGAGATCGCCCGCTTCAACCGGTTTGATCATTTTTATTTCGGGCAGTGAACTGCCTGTTTGCGGCGGCTGCGTGGATGCAGCCATCGTCATTGTCGATATAAACATCATTATTACAATCATCATTACAGCATTTTTTTTCATTATTTCTCCTCCTGTTAATTTCGTGAAATCAAGTGATGCACCGCTTTTTCCAGTCCGTCCAGCGACAGTTCAAACATCGGGAAAATGCCCGCAATCTTTTTAACCGTCCACGTGTAATACCAGTGATCCTGCGGCTGTGGATTGAGCCATACAGAGTGCCGGAAGGTTTTTGACAAAAATTCCAGATAGTCCACCGACGGCCTTGATTCGTTCTGGCCGACATAAATTGCTCCTCTGGAATCAGCCAGTTCGTAAGGCGCCATGGCTGCATCCCCGACGATGATCAATCGTGTTTCCGGATCTGAACGGGCAAATTCATCCACCCGAACCGGCTTCTTGTAACGCTGGGCATCCTGCCAGACCTTGGAATAAATGGTGTTGTGGAAGAAATAAATTTCAAGCTCCTTAAACTGAAACTGCGCATAGTGAAAGAGCACCTGCACAATATCCACATAAGGTTCCATGGACCAGCCACCGTTATCAATGAGCAGCTTGACTTTCAGACGATCAGCCATGCGTCGGTCAAAAATAATTTCGATTTCCCCGGCATTGCGCATGGTTTGACGGATCGTTTCATCGATATTCACAATATCCTTGGGCCCCGCCGGCTTAAGATGTTTTAGCCTTTTGAGCGCCTCCCCGATCTGGGAAGAGGTGATGGGGCCGGACTGCGAATAATCCCGGAAACGCCTTTCCATGGCTACTTTGATGGCGGATTTATTACGTGACTCTCCCCCGACGCGCATGCCACCGGGATGATAACCTGAATGACCCGTGGGGGATGTCCCGTGCGTGCCGATCCAGTAATTGCCTCCATGATGCGCCTCCTTCTGCTCTTTCAATCTTTTGAGAAAGTGCGACACCAGTTCATCGGGCGTCATCTGCTTGATCTCCTTCTCGGAAAGACCAAGCGCCTGAGCCATACCGGCAGGATCTTTCAGCCACTCAGAGAGCATCGCTTTCACCATTTCTGAAAGCTCCGCGTCCGTCGGCTCCACATCCGCCATTCCCCGAAATGCCACCGCAAACGCCTGATCGTAAATATCAAAATAACGCTCGCTCTTGATCAGCAGGCTGCGGGTGACACTGTAAAAATCGTCCAGGGAGGAAATCAACCCCATCCCCAGGGCTTTTTGCAGACGCAGAAAAGACGTGGGCGTCACCGGAATTCCCTTATCGCGCAAAGTATAGAAAAAATTTACAAACATTTTTCATTTCACTGATGCAAGGCAAGGTAAAGGTCCGTGCTCTTTTTAAACAGAACGCCCAGAAAAGGCAAATTGCTTGACTTCAAACTTTTGATGTTAAAATCGGGATCCGACTGGAGCGCGCGCATCCAGTTGATCAGCTCACGGGTCGCCGGTTTCTTTTCCACCCCCCGTACCTCGCGCAGACGATAGAATGCATCCATGCAGGCCGCGGTCATATCCTTGTTCAGATCCGGGAAATGCACATGGATAATCTTGCGCATCATGTCGCGGTCGGGAAAGGCAATGTGATGGAAATTACATCTCCCCAGGAACGGGTCGGACAAATCTTTTTTGGCGTTGGAGGTGATGATAATGACCGGCCTGTTCTTTGCCTTGACAGTCCGGTCGATTTCCATGATATCGAACTGCATCTGATCCAGAATGTCGAGCATGTCATCCTGAAAATCCGTGTCGGCTTTGTCGATCTCGTCTATGAGCAAAACCACTTTTTTCTCGGCGACAAACGCCTGACCGATTTTACCCATTTTGATGTACTCTTCAATATTGCTCACATCGCGGCCTGAATCGGCAAAGCGGCTGTCGTTGAGCCGCGTAAGCGTATCGTACTGATAGAGAGCGTCAATCAGCTTCATACTGGATTTGACATTCAGGATAATCAGCTGCATGCGCAGACTCTCGGCAATGGCGTGAGCAAGCATGGTTTTACCGGTGCCCGGTTCGCCTTTCAGAAGAAGCGGCATTTCCAAAGCCATCGATATATTTACGATTTTAGCAAGTTCATCGTCCAGAACATAACGCGATGCCCCGCTGAATCTGGCGGGGCGGTTTTCGGATATCATTGTAGTTACTCCTTAAAATATTTTTCAGGTCCCTGAGGTTTCTGTAAAGATACCCTGTCGGACCGTTTTCTCCGTCTGTCAGGAACATCTGCACCCCCTCCGGGATCAGGGCTGTTCCTTTTTTCAATGTGTTCATATCACGTTTTGAGTTTTAAATTAACGTGGAATATTGAAACCAAGCCGCAAAAAACCCGTTTTGTTCGTTTTTGTTCGTTATTTGACAAAAAAATTCAGCCATGATAAGAATTTATCAATACATCAAGGAGATCAAAACCATGAACCAGGACGAATTCAAGAAAATCATTTCCAACGCAATCACACAGGAAGTCGAAGCCTTTACATTTTACAGTTCCGTATCTGAAAAGGCGAAAGATGAAAATCTTAAAGAAATTTTTAAATCCCTTGCCGATGATGAGGAAAAACACAAAAAGACATTAGAAGGATATCTAACCAGAAGTGCCGACAGGTTACACTTTTCCTCTTCAGCCGATTATAAAGTTGTCGACGCACTTCCTACTCCGCCGTTGACGCCTGATCTGAAGCCCGTGGACGGTCTTGTCATCGCCATTAAAAAGGAGCTCGAAGCCATGCAGATGTATACCCAGCTTGCCAACGCAAGTGCAGACGATGAACAGAAGAAAGTTTTTCTTGAGCTTGCCTCCATGGAACGCGGTCACAAAAGCAGGCTTGAAGATGTCTACACGAACATGGCCTTTCCTGAAGCCTGGTAGTCAGACGTTTTTTTCAGGCCATATACGGCGATGTAAATCGACTTGCCATATCCGATAATACCCGGGCATCCCGTCGCAACCGATGCCCGGGCTTTTTTTATCCTGCAAATCACAGGGAATCAATAATCGTGATTGAACGTGTTGCGAATTTATGTTTATGGGTAAGCATAGCTTACAGGATAACAGGATGATTCAAAAATCAAAACCATCCGAGATCGATTTCAATTCCGAATTCCAGCGGGCAATGGCCCTCATGGAAGATACTCAAAAAAATATTCTGCTCACCGGAAGGGCCGGTACCGGGAAATCGACACTCCTTGAATATTTCCGGGATCACACAAAAAAGAAAGTGATTGTTCTGGCGCCTACCGGTGTAGCGGCTGTCAATATCCAAGGGCAGACGATCCATTCCTTTTTCCATTTCAAACCGAATGTAACACCAGCTTCGATCAAAAGAAAAAAGAAGCCGGAAAAAGACAGGACAACCATTTACAAGAAGCTGACCACCATTGTGATTGACGAAATATCGATGGTGCGTGCGGACCTGCTTGACTGCATCGACAAATTTCTCCGTCTCAACGGCCCGGAAGAAAAACAGCCTTTCGGCGGCGTTCAAATGATTTTCATCGGTGATCTTTATCAGTTGCCCCCCGTCGTCACATCTGCCGAGCGTGATATTTTTAAAAGTCACTACCCAACGCCCTATTTTTTCAGCGCGAAGTGTTTTGACCAGTTGAATATTGAGTATATCGAGCTCGAAAAAGTCTATCGCCAGAAAGATGATGAATTTGTCCAGCTTCTCAATGCCATCCGTAACCGCTCCGTGACGGAAAAGGACCTGGAAAAATTCAATCAGCGTTGTGATCCGAATTTTGAACCACCCACCGGTTCATTCTATCTGTCGCTCACCAGTACCAACAATCTGGCGGACACAATCAATGAAAAGCGGCTCACTGAATTGCCGGGAAGACCATGGAAGGCCTCAGGCCAAATTGAAGGAGATTTCGGCAAAGAATATCTGCCGACCGCTGTGGATCTAAAACTGAAAAAAGGTGCACAAATCATGCTGCTCAATAACGATTCACTCGGACAATGGATCAACGGAACCATCGGAAAAATCAGAAAATTTGAACAAAATGACGATGGCGAGGATGTGATTGTGGCCGATCTGGACAATGGCGACACAGCTCGTATTTCTCCGTATACATGGAAAATATATCGTTTTTTTCTGAAAAACGAGGAGTTGCGCTCTGAAGAAGTGGGATCATTCACCCAGTATCCGGTTCGCCTGGCTTTTGCAGTAACGATTCATAAAAGCCAGGGAAAAACCTTTGAAAACGTAGTGATCGATATCGGACGCGGAACTTTTGCTCATGGTCAAATGTACGTGGCACTGTCCAGATGCACAACTCTCAATGGAATTATTCTCAAACAGCCGCTTAAGAAAAATCACATTTTGATGGACTGGCAGGTAGTCAAATTTCTCACAGGTATTCAATACACCCAGGCGGCCAAATCACTAAACCGGGAAGAAAAAATAAAAATAATTGAAACGGCTATCCGTGAAAAGAAAAATATTGAAATCCTTTACCTTAAAGGACAGGATGAAAAATCGCGCCGGATCGTGCGCCCTTTGTTCATGGGTGAAATGGAATACAAAGGGTATCCTTACACTGGACTAGAGGCTTTTTGTCTTAACCGGGGGGAAAAACGCATTTTCAATGTTGATAAAATCCTGGAAATCGGAGAACAGCCCTAAACGCCACGCTAATAATATAACAAATAGTTATATTTATTGATTATGTCTCTAGCAGGACGTCTCTATCTCATCGCAATAAAACATTTCCATTCTTTAATTACCCAATCTACATATTTTGTAGAGAAAGCAACAATCGGCGTAATAATCGCAGGAAACCAACAAGCTCCTGACGAATGATCATAAATAATACATAATATATTCAAATATTTAATATATTATTAGTGTATTTTTACTGAATATTATCATTATGGTACGCTCATTGCTGTTTATATATGACAAATGATCCGAAAGGATCATCATTTTTAAAAATATGAGGTAGCCCCCTGTTGTTCACTGACTTTGAAAATGACCTGATTCTTCTGAAGCGATTCTTGAAACGACTGCTCACCCCTTTTGAACTTCCAACTCCAACTCTTTCACCTGTTCGCATTCGACCGGATATCGATCTGAACCTGATGCACCTTCAACAGGGGCTACCTGAATCACTTCGACGCCTGCCGATGGATTGAATGACCAATGCATTCAACCAGAACTCTGACCACGTCCAGCCCTGAAAAAACTATTTGAATATTCAATTTTTAGGATTTGAAAGAGACGACCGTATACAGATCCTTACTGGCACTGATGTTTCTGTATATCCAGTTGCTATCCCATTAGAATGAAAAGCGACAATGGAACAAAATACAAGCCGGCAAAAAGAACTGCAACTGCACCCGCCACATTAATGATCTTGTCCGCCTTCGTTACTGCGGAATCCCCGGCATTTTTCGAAATTAGTCTCATCTTAAAAACAAAATCACGATGAAATGAGGTGTATTTAACTTTATTGTCATCAAGCTCAAAT
>Ga0208459_1000227_pt1 | contig 72492 bp, 73 predicted proteins | sample AD_UKC087_MetaG_FD_184433 | JGI IMG/M metagenome (GOLD analysis project Ga0208459, IMG submission 184433) | Active sludge microbial communities of municipal wastewater-treating anaerobic digesters from USA - AD_UKC087_MetaG (SPAdes) (version 2) | ecosystem: Engineered > Bioreactor > Anaerobic >... | reverse complement strand
CCGTTGGCACTGGAAACTTTAACGGTAAAGACGGTTCCGTTCGTGCATCTTACCAGTTCATCGGCGCTTGGGGGAAAAGCCTGCTCGACGGGAGTCTGGGTATCAATGATCAGCGGAGAGGGAAACGCTCCTTGCTGAATTTCCTGGCAGGACACGCCAACCTGCGCATTGACTTTTATCTCTGCTGATGTAAAACCCGCAGGGCTAGCCGCGAATACCGGATTTATTGCGAAGCTCATGGCAGCCAGCACTGCCATGAGCAAGATATTTTTTTTCATTGACGCTTGCCTTTACGTCAGTTTTTTTAGTATTCTACTGTAATTGTCACGGTATCGCTATAGGTTCCTTCCTCCGCGGCATTGGCATCAGCCACCGCAACACTAGCCGCATTGGCAGTAAGCAGCGTCGTGGGTGTTGCAGAACCGAAACCCGCACCGTTAAAGCTGCTCGTATAAGCCAGCGTATAGGGTATGTCAGCGCCCGTGCCTGTCAACGCACCGGCCAGAGAGCCATCACTGTCTTCCGCACCACCCGCGCCTGCACTGGCAGCAGTTACAGTAAAAGCTTTGCTCTTCGAACATTGTACCGTAGTAGCGCTACCGGTGGAAGAGACAGCGCTTGTTGTCGCCGGATCAATTGTAAGGGTTAAATTGTTTGCGGTAATCGCGTTACACTTACCTGTTACTGAAGCATTGATGTCAACACTGCCCGTTACATCTGCCCATGCTCCGCCAGCCATTACAACAACAAACGCCATTGCCGCTAAAACTGCCATTAATTTTTTCATAATTTCCTCCTTGTTTCTTTTAAGTTATTTTTTTATCCTTAAGCTTTTCAACTTTTCTCCATCATTTTGTTGTCAAATCTTTCAGGAACCTATCGTCTCACAATATCTGCAAATACCTTTTAAGTTGATACTGACCGTGTCAACATGATGTCCTTCCACATCTTCTTTATTCTGCTGACCGGACATGGTTGTCCTGTTGTAATCTACGTCGTAAACGTTATCGCAAATGCGGCAATGAAAATGATCGTGATCGTCCAAATAGAGATCGAAGCGCATTTTATTCGGATCAATGTTGATTTCCTTGACCATTTTCGCCTCTACAAAACTTGCCAGTGTCTTATAAACCGTCGTCAGTGAAATGGCCGGGTATTCCTTGATTATTTCACTGTAAATTTTTTCAGCGGTGGGATGCACCCTGTTCTCCTTTAAATATTTTAAAATTGCCAGACGCTGCGGCGTCACTTTCAATCCCTTGCTCAAAATATCCGTTTGTAAAGAAACCATTTTTCAACCTGCTATTAAAAAACAATCATTGTTACCTTGTAGCTATAGCAATAGATAGGCCAAGTTAATTTACGGGCTGAAATAATTTTTATGTTACTGATATTATTTAGTATTAATTAATGAAGTTCTCAGGCAGGAAAATATTATTACTTTTGAATATCGTGTTTCCACGTAATACGGTGGTTTTTATATAAACTTTTTCAGGAAAAGCCCTTTTGCAAACGAATACCGAGTTTCTGCATTCTTCCCCGCAGCGTATTGGGATGCAAGCCGAGAAGAACTGCAGCGCCTTTTGGACCATCTATTCTCCAATTGGTCTGTCCCAGAATTTTCAGGATATGAAGTTTTTCAACCTCGGCGAGACGGGTGATTAATTTTTCGTCCGATATAGCTGATCCGGAATCATCAAGTTTTTCAGCGAGTTGGAGACTCGTCCCACGCGTGATAATGACGGATCGTTCAATAACATGTTGCAATTCACGGACGTTACCCGGCCAGGGATACCTGACCAATTCCGTCATGACGTTTTTCGGTATATTTTTGATTTCCTTCTGCATCTTCCGGTTGAACTGAGCGACAAAATGCCCCGCCAGAAGCGGAATGTCGCCGCTTCGTTCCCGAAGAGGAGGCATGGTAATGGGGAACACGTTCAGGCGATAGTAGAGATCCTGGCGAAATCTTCCTTTTGCAACTTCGTCTTTAAGATTTCTGCTGGTCAGGGCCAGAATACGAACATCTACCTTAATGGTTCTCGGAGAACCGAGCCGCTCAAATTCTCCCTCCTGTATAGCTCTGAGAAGCTTTGCCTGCAAATCCAGGGGAAGTTCCGTAAATTCATCAAGCACCAGCGTTCCCTTATCGGCCAACTCGAAACGGCCGATCTGCATTTCCGTGGAACCGGTATAGGCCCCCTTCTCTCTTCCAAATAACTCGCTTTCAATCAGGTTGGGGGTAAGGGCGGCGCAGTTGACGGTAACAATCCGTTTTTTATTCCTGCTGCTGAGTTCATGGATGGCGCGGGCCAGAACGCCTTTTCCCGTTCCCGTTTCGCCGAGAATAAGCACCACGGAATCCGTCGGCGCGACCTGTTCCATTTTGGAATAAACAAGTCGCATGGGGGAAGAATTGCCGATAATCCCCTCATATTTAAATTCTTTTTTGGTATCTTCACGAAGCGGAAAATCGTCTTCATGAATCGGCTCTTCCGTGTGATGCATTTCCCGCAAAGACTGCCGGTATTTTTCCTCGATTTTTTTTCGGTAAAAGGCGCCTGTCAGAATTTCCCCGATCAAATTCAGTCTGGAAACCATTTCAGGGGAAAACTCCCTTTCCTCCTGGATCGTGGAAAAGGTCATGCCGGCGATAGCCTTGCCGGCGATATGGAATGGACTGACAATGAAAGACCTGCCTCCCAGCATCAACGAAGCATTTTTGTTTTTTCCCGAATTTTCGTAAAAATTTTCCGTTGGGCTGACAGACGAAGAACTTCCGTTCCATGTTTCCTTGGAAATCCAGGAGAAATCCTGATCGTCACCCCCGTAAATTTTCTGAAATCCCGGAGCAACATACTGGTGAATACACCGCAATTCCGTTTCGTCTTCCGATATCTCCCAGAAGGTACAGCGATCGATATCCAGACATTCAACAATCTGTTGCAGAGCATGGGCGATGTTATTCTCAATTTCTGAAGCAGATGCCCCAGCGAACTTGCTGGACAGTTCTAAGATCAGCTTATCGAGTTCCAGATACGGGTTCTTTTTTTTGTTTTTTAAATAAGCGTCCGAGTTTCTGTTATCCATATCAACAAAAGCAAATGATCCATAGGATGAGGATATCTATCACTTTCTCTTCTTTACTTCAATGAAACGTTCCGGGAGTAAAAATGAACCGTGAAACAGAAAATCACGAGTCCAGACGTTTATTCGACGGGACTGACCGAAAGGGCCAGAGGCCAGGCATAAGTTCCGGCCTGTGAGTCTTTGTCGAAAACAAAACGATAGCTGAAGGCAATAATGTTCGTGCCAATGAGTTGATGGGTGATGATTCCCCCGTTCGGCCCTAGAGCCACCTCTCTGCCAAAGCCGCTGATCAGAGCTTCTTTAAACGGCAGTCCGCGAGCTTCAAACGTTAAATGCACTCCCGCTCTTGAATTATTTCTGATTTCAACAAGGGAGCCGGCATTGATGTCCAGATAGCCCCTCTTGATGTCAGCATCGGTGACGATGATTTCAGTCGGTTGTCTGAGGAGATGCATGCTTGCCCTGGCCAGCACCGTCGCGGTCACTTGTATTTTTGTGCTCATCGCAACCGTATCCGCCCTGGCCGTCTGGGAAGCCATGGCTTCCTCGATGGGAGCGAGGGACAAAGCGGCCACGAGCGCCGCCCCTACCAGCTGTTTCTGTATTTTCAAACCATGTTCGATATGATGCGGCTTGCAATAACCCGCATCCACAAGCACTTCACCCAGTTTTTTATCGCTTCCCTTCTGACGCTCCAGTGCGTCATGAAGATGATCATGAGTGATGTACCCGGCGGAGATGAGCAGTTCTCCCAGCGCCAGACAGGAGGGTATATTGCTCTTTCCCTGCCTTGACTGAAAGCATAAAGCGACATTGATTTCGCGCTGATGGAGAAAGCCGAGGCGAACCAGAACTTCTCCCAGTTTCTCACCGGTTTTCTTCTGCTCTTCAAGAGCGGCATCCAGTTGTTCCTGGGTAATGCGACACGCAGCGAGAAGCATTTCTCCCAGCATCATGCGGGTTCCGGCAGCCGCCCGGATGGCTTCTTCGACTGAAGCAAAATCACGCTGAACCATTAAAACAGCGTCCCGCTCATGCCGATTCAAAACGCCGATTTCCACCAGCGTCTCTCCCAGAAGCTTTCCTGTCTGTCTTTGTCTGTCCAGAGCTTCATCCAGGCTTTCCGCTTCAATGAATCTGCCGTCAACAAGAATGCGGCCCAGCGGGCGTTTCACGGGCAGGGCATAACGAATAGCAGGTTTCGTTTCAGTTCCTTGATCTTTCTTTGTCATTTTCTGAGCCATCGGTTTGTCCTCTTGGCGGGAGGAATAAAGGTTGCGTTGCTTATATTGACTAAAAACGAAAGGGTTTTATCAAACAATCTTTTTTCTTCAGTTATATGATAACGCTTCGTTTTCCTATTGTCAAGAAATTGAATGGCGCATGAAACCAGAGCGGAACTTCAACGGAGATGAAGCACCTGTCATCATATAACCACTGGAATCATTTGATGAAAATTCTGGATGAAACAAGAGATAGAACACCTGACGGTCATAATTTTTCAGCGGGGCATCCGGAAATTGAAAGCAAACCCAGATGTATCCCGCACCATTCGCAGTCCCGGTAAACATCAGAATCGTTCAGATGTTTTATGGTTGATTATCGGCATTACAGCGTGTATTTGAAACCAAACATTAATTGATAATCAATAAACGTGCCGAATTCCGAATCTTCCTTCCCTGAATTCAAAACGCCCGAAGAAAATAATTCAAGATGATTGCCGAGCGAATATGACAGCAATCCGAGAAGCTGAGCCGAACCGTCATCAATATTTTGTGTCCAGCGGAGTGTCGTGTCCATTTTATTGAAGATGTTGTTCTTATAATACTGCAGCATCGTATAATTTTTCCGCAAGAACCTTAATCCGGTATTGCCGGTCTGGTACAGCGTGAACTGCCCCAATAATCCCGGGAAAGCACCCATATCGACGTAGGCGTACGCTGCTCTGCCGCGAAGAGAATAGTAGAGATCAGCCTCGTCTTCATCATAACCCGGCGCGTTATACATATACTCGAGTGTGAGTGTGCCGATTTTTTCAAAGGTGTAGGCTCCCCCTACCAGAATGGTTGGGTAGATATCAGAATCATCTTCATGCGTTTTGACCATATACGCCGATCGAAGCGATGTATAGCGGTCCAAAATCGGTCGCAGCTCGGAATTGGGCGCCAGGATAGACTCCCAAAACGACTGTCCGAGAGACTTGCGCTTCAGGCTGGGATATAAAGCATCGCTTCCCTGCCGCATACTGCCCTCACTGTATAAAAGCAGGGCGTCGGAAACGGTCCAGCCGCCGAAATATCCCAGGGTGTTATCGTCATCTTTTCGCGATAGAATCAAAGATGCGTAATTTTGACTGCCGGTAAAATCCACCTTCAGAGCGTATGTTTCCTTGAAAGAATCCGTGCTGATCAATGCGTTGCGGCCCTCATCCGTATTCACAATGAAAGAAGTCGTCCAAAGCATGTGGGGAATATAAACCACTCGTGCAAAATCCATCCCGGCAACTTCCATATAAGGATTGCTGCGTCCGTTATCGAAGAAAAATGGATTTGACGGAGAATAGAGGAACGAAGGCCCCCATTGTAAATTCTCTCTTCCATAAGACAAGAATAATCTATCCAAAGCCTTAACTCTTACCAGCCACTCATTGACATACCATTCATCGTTCCAGTCATCTTCCCCCTCCCGTTCGCCTTCCTTCCAGTACCGGTAGTCGAACATCGCCCTTGGTTTGAAAACAAGGTCCAGATATTTGGTATTGAAACGGAAATCAGGTCTGACTTCGAAATTGCCGACATAATTGGGAAAACCAACAGCATCATTGTTGGGGTTCTGGGTTGATTTGGCCGGATCCTGAATAACGCCATACGTGAGGATTCTTAAATCTCCTGAAAAAGCTCCCTTGAATTGCTTGATATAGGGCCGGTCGGCATATTCGGCATCGGCCGACTTGTAATGCTCGATATTGGACTGAAGGAAAGAAGCAAAAGGATCAGCGGCGGCAATCGCCAGCGACGGCAACCAGGAACAAAAAAGAATCAAAAGAGCAATGCTGATGCCCTTCATTATTTTATGATACTTCTTTTTCATATAATAACCTCTACTTTGTCAGTAAGTTTAAATTAAAAGTTGCATCGGGAACTTTCTTCATGACCGGCCGGCTGTAATTAATCACCGTAACATCGTCTTTCATGATGGCATTGGTAATCGTCATCCTGGAGATGAATTCCTGGGGTTTATCGTTTAAATTGATCCTGTTCTTATATTCGAATGTCGCCATCTTAAACATTTTACCGGAAATGGTGTAGAATTCGGCCTTCACGCCCAACACCCGTTTTTTGGATATCCAGTACTTGATCCGGTCATACGTCGCCCGCTTGTCCACCGCCTGTAAATTCAAGACAACACAATCTTCATTGTCGAATTCACCGTCTTCCGAACTGACAATTTTATAATCACCGGAATAGTTGGTGGCCGCGATGTCACCGTTGGATGCGTCACCCATCAGCTTCTGCCTGGGAGAAATGGGAACCGGCTTGGAAAGACCAGGCTTCGCGAACCACATGTTGCGATCCTGCATCAGCAATTTCTGCCCCTTCAGATTGCCGGGGGCCAGCGTATCAATCAGAGAATTATACCCGCTGGCGCTTTCACCCTTGGCGATGACCAGCAACGTTCTATCCTGAACACGCCCTTTTTCCACCGAGTGCATTCTAATTTCCCATTGAATGCCGTCTTCATTCCCCCGGGCTTTATCGGCTTTTTCCAGCATCTCCTGGTTGGTTATCGCCTGCGCCGACGAAACGCCAAAAAACAAAACGAATACCCATATGAAAAAAACTTTTTTCGTTAAATTTTGAATCATCATTTTCTCTCCATAATTATTTTAAACATGTCCCAGTGCATCCACAATATTTTTCCTGGCTGCACCTCTTGCCGGAATTATCGCCGCCACCATGGACAATATCACGAAACAAATAATTAATATAAGCAGCATCCACGGCACCATATCAATCCACATTTCTACGGGTTCGGAAAATCCCGGCGGTATATAGCGGGGCGGATAAAGCCTGATGATAGCCCACACAACCGAATGCAGAATAATGCCCGCGATACTGCCCAAAAATCCGAGGATAGCTCCCTCTATCGCAAAAAGAGTGGATACCCCCTTGAATTTTAATCCCAGAGCACGCAGGGTTCCGATTTCTTTGGTTCTTTCCAGAATAGCCATTCCCATCGTATTGATGGTCGTCATTATCACTATTACCAGAACAATGGAAGCAATAAAAACAAATATCATATCCAGGTAGGATTTCATTTTCAAATATCCCAGGGAGAGCTCTTTCCATGTTCTTATTTCACAATCAATGCCGGCGGCCTTGAGCTTCTTGAGCAGAAGATCGCGCATCATTTCGGTATCTTCCCATTCTTTCAGCAGGACCACCACTCTTTCCGCAGATTTCGTATCAAGCAGAGACTGGGCAAATTTATAATTAAAGCGCATAAATTTGTCATTGGAAAAATCATTACCGGTATCATAAACACCCAGAATCTCCATGTCCAGTGCGTTGATCTGACCGACTAACGTTTGCGCCATAACAATGCCGTTACTGCCCGCTTTCATATTAAGATAATTGGCCAGATCCTTTGCCATTTCCACGCCATAAACCGTCTCATCATTTATCTTTTGTCCCTGACGCGGGCGAAATACTTTCCAATCCCCCTTAATAACCACTTCATCCTTGGGTATAATGCCTTGAGCGATGAAAACGGTGGACGTGCTTCCGTTGGATACCGTGCCGACAACCTGAATCTGCGGTGTGGACAAAACGACTTTCTTTTCTTCTCCGACAAGCTTTATTATTTTCTCGGTTTCTTCCTGCGTGAACATGTATTTTTCCGGTTCAAGCTTGCCTTTGGTATGCCAGCCGGCTTTGTTAATCCTCAAATGCCCCAATCCCTCGCCGCGAATGGCGATTACCCGGAGCCCGTTATAAGCGTTATGAATATAGCCATGATAAAGACCAATCGCGGCAAATCCGACCCCGATAGCCACCATGGTCACAAAAGAGCGGCGTTTATTTCTCAAAATATTCCTAAATGCCAGTTTCATCCAGTTCATCATAAATTACGTTACTCCATTGGTTTTTCAGAAATTTTCGGTCTGTCACTGTCCTTTAAAAATTTTTCAGGGATGTCCCAGTGAATCCACAATATTCGCTTTAGCTGCGGATTTTGCGGGAATAACTGCTGCGATGGTTGATATGATAATAAAACACACAATCAGAAGCATTAACGCCCAGGGCACCATATTCACCCTCATGGCGACAGGCGTAGACAATCCCGGTGGCGTATAATGAAGCGGGAACAGCCTGATCAGCGACCACTCAATCGTATGTAAAACAACACCCGCCATGCTGCCAAAAATGCCCAGCAAAGCGCCTTCCAGGGCAAAAAGCTTCGCTACGCCGACACGTTTCATCCCCAGAGCCCGCAGGGTTCCGATCTCTTTTGTTCTTTCAACAATGGTATTGCTCATCGTATTGATGATTGTTACCAGCACGATGGTTACGACAATGAAAAAAAGAAAGATAAAGATCGTATCCAGATACGATTTCATTTTGTTATAAGCGATGGAAAGATCCTGCCAGGTTCTGATTTCGGCATCAATGCCGGCTTTTTTGAGTTTTTTTGCAATAACATCATGCATTCGTTCCGTATCTTTCCAGTGTTTGAGCATGACAACGACTCTCTCCGCGGATTGCGTATCGAGCAGGGCCTGAGCGAACTCAAAATTAAACCGCATAAATTTGTCATTGGAAAAATCGTTGCCGGTATCATAGATGCCGCTTATTTGCATATCCATGGCATTCATCTGACCGCTTAACGTTTGCGCCATGACGATTCCGTCGCTGCCCGGTTTCATTTTCAAATAACTGGCCATGTCTTTCGACATCAACACGCCGTAAGTCTTCTTCTCGTTGAGTTTTTCACCGATGACCGTATCATACCCCTCGTCCACGTAGCCGACGACGTCAAACCAGAACTTTGTAATAAATTCTTCATCTTTCGGGATAACACCCTGAGCAATGAAAATAATGGATGTCAGTCCGTTGGTTACCGTACCCATCACTTGAATCTGCGGCGTTACCAGCACGACATCTTTTTCTTCCTTGACCAGTTGAATAATTTTATCGGTCTGCTCTTTCGACAACATATAATTGTATGGTTCGAGCTTGCCCTGTTCTTCCCATCCCGCTTTGTTGATTCTTAAATGGCCCAAACGCTCGCCGCATATCGCAAGCCACCGGAGACCTTCATACGCATTACTAATATAGCCGTGATAAATACTGATAGAGGTAAACCCCACGGCGATGGCAATCATCGTCACAATAGAGCGGCGTTTGTTTCTCAATATATTCCTGTAGGCAAGCTTAATCCACTGTATCATCGGTCGTTGATTACTCCTGAATGATTTTGCCGTCTTCCAGACGCACCAGCCGTTTGACTTTATCCAGAAGCCTCTGATCGTGTGTAGAAAAAATGAACGTGATGTGGTCTCTTTCGTTCAATTCACGCATAATGTCGATGACCATGAGAGCCGTTTCGGAATCGAGATTTGCCGTCGGTTCATCAGCAATGACCAGAGATGGATTGTTGACCAGCGCCCGCGCGATGGATACCCTCTGTTGCTGACCGCCCGACATTTTCGCCGGACGATTATTAATCAGGTCACTCAGGCCAACTTCTTCCAAACGCATAAGCGCCTGTTTTTTTGCTTCAGCAACGGATGCCCCCCTGATCTGCATGGGCAGCATCACATTTTCCAGCGCTGACAGAACAGGCACCAGGTTAAAGCCCTGAAAAACAAATCCGATTGTCTGATTGCGGTGTTCACTTTTCTGATCATCCGTCAACCCCCGTACATCCTTCCCCGCGATCGTCAGGTCTCCAGTGGTCGGATCATCAATAGCGCCGATGAGATTCAGGAGAGTGGTTTTCCCCGACCCGGAGGGACCCCAGACCGCCACAAATTCTTTTTTGTCTATCTGGAGATCAATTCCTCTCAGCGCGTGAACCACCGTCTCGCCAAGATGATAATCCTTGGTAATGTTTTTCATTTCTATTAAAGCCATTTTTACCCCCTGAGAAATCTCAACTGCAATCAGCAATAAAATTTTGCCATTACTTATAAAATCGTTCTATTTTAAACCGGTGGAGCATATAAAGAAATATCTTTTCTGTCAAATAAATATGAAAAAAAATCGATGCGTAAAGCAACAGTAAATAAATAAAAGGAATAATTAGCTTATCTTCAACCAAACCATACCCGAAACAGCCATCGGGGTTTTCTAGCGTGAAAAGCAATGTCTCCCCGTGCAATGCACAACGCAGGCGATGAAAGAACGAATGACAAACAAAACCAGTAATCATCCTTAAGCAAAGCGAGACGTCTGAATATAAACAATAACCCTTTCAATGGCTGTAAACTATAAATTACGTTTATGATGAACTTGTTACCGTAAGCATGATTAAAGATGCGAGTTGTTACGTCTGCTGAGCATGTGATTTGGCTTCCAGCCAGGATTTTATACGATTGGCGTCGCTGATGCGGGTTCTGTTATTACGGGAATCGAGAAGAACAATCAACAGAGGGCGTTTGGCCACTTTAGCCTGCATCACGAGGCACCGTCCGGCATCGTTGGTAAAACCTGTTTTGGAAAGACCTATTTTCCAATCGGAATCCCGAATCAGCTGATTCGTGTTGCGGAACTTAATCCTCTGCCAACCGATATAGATCGCCGCATTCTTGCGTGTCGTAAATTCACGGATGAGTTCGTACTCGTAAGCGGCATCAACCAGCTTGGCCAGATCGCCGGCGGAAGAAACATTTCCACTCGAAAGCCCGATGGTGTCCCTGAAGTACGTATTTTTCAGCCCCAGAGAACGGGCCTTGGCGTTCATGGCTCTAATGGCCTCTCTGTAACCGCCCGGATAAGTTCGCCCCAGCGCATGAGCGCAACGATTATCCGACGACATCAGAGCAATGAGCAGCGTTTCTTCGCGCGTCAGTTCCGCACCGACCGGGAGCCGGGAACTGGTATTGAAAATCCTGTCGACGTCTTCCGCTTCGATGGTTACCGTTTCATCGAGATCCAGCCCGGCATCGAGAACCACCATGGCGGTCATGAGTTTGGTAATGGATGCGATCGGCATGACCGTTTTGGCTTTTTTCTGAATCAACAATTTACCGGTCTGCTGATCCTTAACAATGACGGCCGCTGAACGCAAAACGAGCGCGCCTTTATTCTTACCGATCTTTACGGATTGAGCAGTGGAATGTTTTCGATGGTGGGAAGATTTCTTTGAAGATTTTGCAAGTCCTTCATCAAATGAAAAAAACAAAAAGACAAAACATAAAATTAACGCCAGAATCGTCTTGCTGTATTTATCCGCCATGCATTCTCCACATTTTCAGGATTAAGCCTCTTTACCGTCCTTTTCGAGGCACGCGTTTCAATTTAATGCCGGCAATCAAAAAAGCCAACGGGTGGATTAAATTTATTGTTTGGATTATTGCATAATTTTTCAGATTAGTCAATTTTGAATTTGATTTTTTTGAAGAAAAAGCTTGAAAGGTCAGATTATCTCTTCTTTTCCGAAACGCCGGAACAACAGAACACCCGACAGGATACAATAGGCCAGGATGTTGATTACCGGATAAACGGAAGCATGGACGCCGAATTCATTCGCGCCGATAAATGAAACGGCAAAACGCTGAACGCCGGCAATCTGCGGCCAGGCATAATCAATGACCTGCCACATGCTGACATCGGATTGCGAGTGCTGTAAAATCGCCTGGCCAATCGGGGTGCGGCTTACCGCTGAGAAGGCGTTTGACACAACGCCGATGATTCCGATGCCGACGACACACAGCAACGCTGCGACATCGGGCATCATCAGTGACAACGTCAACACCGCCACAATGATAAAAAACAGATTGATAGAACACCATGCCGATGACCAGAGGTATTCCGGCATGACAATATTCAGCCTTACGGATGTGATCAAAAAAACAATGCCGTGCAGAACAAACATAAAAACGGTCAGCAACGTCCACAACCCCAAAACCTTGCCGGAAACGTACTGCCGGCGGCTTATCGGCTTGGAAAGTATGAAGGATTGAGTTCCATCATCACGATCGCGCCTGAAAATGCGCATGGCAAGTAAACCGGCCAGGAACATCATGCCTCCGGCAATGACATGGAACGTTATCCTGGACAACATGATGATAATTTTTGCGGCTTCGATTTCCTGTCCGTCCAGCCTGTAATCGCCCTGATAACAACCGCGAACCATAAAAATAAACAAAGAACAGATCACAAACATAACGATAAAGCTTCTCTGCCGAATTTCATCGGCTATTGTGAATTGCGCAATACGGATGACGGGCGTAAAAACTTTCGGTACTTTCATTTCATCCTTTCACTAATCTGACAAAAACATCTTCCAGGCTGTCGCCGTCCTTAACCAGAGAGGATATCTTATCCCGGACCATCAGTTTTCCGTGATTGATAATCGCAGCGCTGTCGCATATTTTCTCGACCTCCGACAACAGGTGAGAATTCAGGATGAGCGTCATGCCCTGATTTTTCAGCGATTCCAGCAATTGGCGGGTTTCTCGGATGCCTATGGGATCCAGGCCGGATGCGGGCTCATCAAGAATCAACAATTTCGGACGTCCGATCAGGGCGACGCCCAGTCCGAAACGCTGCATCATTCCCTTGGAATAGGTGCCGGATTTGGAATGTTCCCGGCCCTGCATCCCGATCAATTCGACAATACGCATACACTGATCTTCGGCTTCATCGTGTTTCAAGCCGATGAGTTTCGCGCAACGCTGGAGATACTGCCATCCGGAAAGGTTCGTCGGGATACGATGGTTTTCCGGCAAATAACCAACGGCTGCGCGACACCGCGCACGTTCAGCCGGCAGTCCGTCCACTGAAAGCGAGCCGGAGGTGGGCCGGGTAAAATCCAGCAACATTCTGACGACGGTGGTTTTGCCCGCTCCGTTCGGACCGAGCAGGGCAAAATATTCACCCGTCCCCACGGAGAATGACACGTTATCGACGGCAACGAGAGATCCGAATTTCTTGGTTACAGATTTGAGTTCAATCATGGCGGGCAATATATTGCTCACCGATTTTTCTGTCAACAAAATATTATGCATTCCGGAGAAATGAGAATGCTTTCGCTTAAACAATGCTGGAATTCTCACAATCAATATAGTAAAAACGGTCAAGGAACAACAGGAGATTATCCCATGCGCAAAAGGTTGACATGGATATCCGGCTTTCTATTTCTGCTGCTGATGGCTTCTTCGTTGAGCTATGCCGGGGAATCAAAACAGTTGCGGATTCTTTATCTCAATGACTTTCACGGTTTTGCCCAATCATACCCATCGGCGGGACATTCCGAAAAAACAGGAGGAATCGCATTTCTGGCCGGCGAAGTTAATCGGTTCAGAGAAAAGCAACCGGCCTTACTCTTGGCAGCGGGAGACTTCATCCAGGGCAATCCCTGGACCAATCTCTTCGACGGAAAATCGGCCGTCGAGGTGATGAATGCCATGAATTTTTCGGCGATGGTTCTCGGCAATCATGAATTTGATTTCGGACAGGATGTTCTGAAGAAAAGGATTGCCGAAGCAAATTTTCCCATCCTGGCCGCCAATGTCCGCGGTCTTTCCTCCATCACGCCCTATGTCTTGACGGAAATATCCGGTTTAAACGTAGCGATTATCGGCCTGATAACTGAGGAGACGTCCACGACAACACATCCGAAAAACGTTCAGGGGTTGACATTCCTGCCTGTCATCCGGACGGCGCAGCATCTTGTCAACGATCTGCGAAACAAATCCGATCTGATCATCGTTCTTTCGCATTTGGGTTTACCGGCCGATGTCGAACTGGCCAAAGCCGTTCGGGGCATTGATATTATCGTTGGCGGTCATTCCCACACCAGAATCGATAAACCGATGAAGATCCATCAAACGCTGATCGTCCAGGGCTGGGAACATGCCAAAGTTCTCGGCATGCTGGATGTGACGGTCCGGAAGCAAACTATTATCCGGCACGAGGGGAAACTGATCGCCATCGAGCCCCGTCAGCAAAAACCGGACCCTTTCATCGCCGCAATTGTTGACCGGTATCAACAGCAGACTGCCGTGATTCTCGATGACGTCATCGGAGAGGCACAAATCGATTTACACGGAAAAAATTCACGTTCCCGGGAAACCAGTCTGGGCAATCTGATCGCGGACATTCTGAGAAGGCAGACCCATGCCGACATTGCGCTGATAAACGGCGGAGGAATCAGAGCCGATATGTTGAAAGGCCCTGTTCGCATCAACGATGTTCTTTCCGTGCTTCCTTTTCCCAATCATCCTGTCGTTCTTAAAGTAAACGGCAAAGAACTTAAGGAAATCTTCGAACACGGCGTTTCCGATCTGGAAGGAACAGCGGGGCGTTTCCCCCAGGTTTCCGGTATCGAAATTGTCTATCAGCCGGCAAATCCAGTTGGTCAAAGAATCAGGAGCTTAAACGTCGACGGAAAAGCCATACAACCGCAGAGCTGGTACACCCTGGCCACGAATGACTTTCTTGCCGCGGGCGGTGATGGCTATACGGCCCTGACAAAAATTCTGGAAACCATGGAGCATAAAGGCAACCATCCGATGCATGAAAACCGGGTTATTCTCTTTGATTCCGGACGGGCCATCAGGGACATGGTTATCGATTTTATCAAAGACAAAAAGCTGATTTCGGCGACCGTGGAAGGACGAATTCAAAAGGAGGACTGATTTATGCGCATCTGGTTAAACGGGAAACCCCTCACGCTTGTTCCGGGCATGAAAGTTCGAGAGGCCCTGATTCAGGCCGGCCTTTTGCAGGAAATAGAAAAGGGAGGGAAAGTTTTCGACGAATGGGGGAATGAAGTCGGACTGGACGGAGCGGTGGAAAACGGATGCCGTTACACCCTGAAGCCGAAAGAATAAAGCGAAGCAATTGACGTTATTCAAACTACCCCGAACGACAAGCAACCCACCCGCTGATAACGACAATCGGGATGGTGGCAATCATACCCCTCATCAAGGGCAGAGCAAAATCGGCAATCAACGCCAGAGAAATTAAAAGTAATCAGAATACTTTTTGCTGCATATAAAGACTTCATCCGTTTATATGCCGGGAATTTTTATCCCCTGCAATTTAACGCCGATCGTCATGGTTTTTAAAAAAGTCGAACGCAGCGCATCGCTCATCAGCGCCTTCTTGATCAGAGGTAATCTGTAAAACCCGCCCAGGATATTGCGCATCACATGATGCGTAATGCTTCCGGGATTATCAAACAACTGATTTTGCAAAGTTCCTTTTTCCAGACATTGCAGGATAAGTTTTTCAAAAACGTTTTCCGGATGCAAGACCCGTTGCTCTCTTTTCGCCAGTTTGAGCGCTTTTGTCTTTTCGCATTTCAAAACGCACACGCCACAGCCGACACAAATCTCTTTATTAATTTTCGCCCTGCTCTTTATTTTAGAATCCGGATTACTCACCGGCGACATTTCAATCGCGTTAATGGGACAGGCCCTGGCACATTTCCCGCAACCGTTACATGTTGCTTCATCGACGCGAGATATAAAATTTGATGTCACCAGAATTCCGTTATAGCCGAACTGGCTGATCCCGAGAAGAACATTACAACAGCAGCCACAGCAGGAGCATATTGCCGTAATATTTTTTTTGACATTATCCGCGCTGAGGACCAGGCCGGATTCGCGCGAACGCGCCAGATGTTCGAGCATCTCTGTTTTGGAGATTTCTCTGGCCAGATTGTTGCGAATCAGAAAATCAGCCCCCATACCGAATGAAGCGCAGGATTCCAGCGGGATATCGCATTTCTTTTCTTCAAGATGATATTTTTCATGACGGCAGGAACACAGTCCTATGCTGAAACGGCTTGAACTTTCGACATAAGAAGAGGCCTTCTCATAATCCAGCACTTCGACAAAATTTTCTTCAGCGACCGTACCCTCATGCGGCAGAGCTCTCAGAATGGAGATCTGATCACCTTCGACACAATTGGCAGCCATAAAGGATTGCTCACCATGCATATAAGCGTTGAACAGTTTTGCCCATTGTCTGGAATTGAGATTACCTCCGGTGCGCATCATCGTGAACTCGAAAACACCGATGACCATAGGCGATATCATATAAAAGTAATCGCCCTTCATCTCAATATCCAGAATCAAGCCCTTCGCACAAAGTCCGTCGAGAAGGTTGCGCAGTTTTGTTCCTTCAATTTTAGTGATTTTTTTAATCCGTTTAAACGGTGATAAACGATAGGGCATCCTGACGATCAAGTCGGCTTCTTCGACAGTGTAAAGCTCTTTCAAAATCGCGTGAAAATTTTCATTCCACGGTACCTTAACGGTCAGTCCGTCTATTTTTTTGCCCAACTCGCGATAAAGAACATCTTTCCCTGCCAAATGCCCCATGATCCCCCCTGTTTTGCGAATGGTAATGCAAAAATAATTTTACGTCATCGAATATTTCAACGGTGTCACAGACGATATGGAAGTTCCCGGCTAATGTCAATTGATTTATCCAACCAACCCAAGCGTTTCGTCGTATTCTCGAATGCCCAAGGGGTGCCCTTACAACAAAGCGGCATCCTGATTTTTCAGGATGCCGCTTTGTTTACTTTTTTATTATACGTTTTGAAAAAACTCCTGCCTGAATCGCCTGTCAGCTTATAGGATTGGGCGAGTTTCTTCTTATGTCATCCTGCATCTCCTTATTTTCTTTTTTCAAGCGTTCCTTCAGCTTTCTTTCTTTTTCTTTATCCTTCTGTCTGTCCCGCTCTTGTTGCTGTTTATAGCGGTCTTCCATTACTTTCTGCTTGTCCTTTTGTTCGCGTCTTTGCTGCTCCTGTCTGTAACGATCTTCCTTTCCCCTGCGGTTGTCTCGCTGTTTTTCCAGTTCCCGCTCCCGCTTGTAGCGCTCTTCTATCTGTTTTTGCTTTTCCTGCTGTTCGCGCTTCTGCAGCTCCTGCCTGTTGCGCTCCTCTTCAAAGCGTTGTTTCTCTTTCTGTTTACGCATCTCCAGTTCACGCTTGTTACGCTCTTCATTCAGCCTTTGTTTTTCTTTCTGCTCGCGCATTTCCCGCTCGTATTTATAACGGTCTTCCAGGCGTTTCTGTTTTTCTTTTTGCTTTAATCGTTCCAGCTTGTAGTAGGAATCCGGATGCGAAATATTATGATTGCGGCGTAATTTCTCCCGATGTTCGGAGAACTCCCTGTTGTGGACCCTGTAATATCGTCTGCCCGTCCGTATATCATTCGGCGAGATTCTTCTTCCTTTATCGTACCATGGCTCACGATGATAGCGGTGTCCGCCTCTCCAGAAAACAACATCCACGAAACCGCCGGCGCTTTCATAGGTAAAATAGTCGAAAGCAAAGGTAACGGCAACCGGAGGCGCATAGTACATCGGTTCTCCGAAAACAATCGGAACGTCGACGTAATCATTATCAACGTATGAGTCGTCGTATTCATTCCCATACGGTTCTTCATAGATGGTTGTCGTTGTCGTGCCTACGGGCACGGGTACGGGGATACAGGCCCAAAAAGCAAAAACAAAAAACAACAACATCAATATCTGTAAATTTTTTTTCATCGAACAGTCCTCCTTCAATCGGATCCTGAAAATTTTTAAAACCGGTTAACTGTTTTCCACATCTTTACCGAAGAAGCATCCATTCTCTCCGACCCAACAGCCCTTTCTATTTCGAGGCACTCCCCTCTTCGACGAGATCCTGCAAAATCTCCTGCAGATACGGACGATCTCGATGTCCGGTGTACTTGGCCGGAAATTTAATCAGTCTCAGTTCAGCATATTTGGAAATTCCGCCGGATTTAAGGTCTTCGTAATCCTTGATCAGCCTTTTGTCGATACGGTCGCGAAATAAATCAAGATCTTTTGTGGTAGCGTATTTTGTGAGCACAACGCCAACACGCATATCCTTGTCGATAACGCTATTGTCGATATAAGGCATATCATAAAAGCTAATAATAAAGGAAGGCGCCTTGAAACCCTTATCGGAGGCTTTGGTTTTCTGATACTCCAGCGAGATTTCCACCTTGCCGTCATCAAGGCCCTGCGCTTTAATTTCAACCGGAATGGTATCGCCATTGCCGTTGGCGGCGCTGTCATCCTGCATCACCATCAGATTCTTATCCTTGTCTTCAAGCAGCACGATACTCTTGACCACCGTGCCCGGCAGCGACGCCAGGGCGTTGAGCTGCTTGACGGAAAGATTTCTGCCGATACGCCGCAGTTCGGAACGCATGGCAAAGTAGTCTTTCTGAGCGCCGTCGGAATAAGCGTTATCGTTGTAAATTTTTTTGGTTAACTCGCCGTCAAGTTCTTCAAAAAGCGGCTTGATATCGACCGTATCGAAATTGCGGGAGAGGACATCGAGAAACATCACTCTCTTTTTGATCAGGCTGATATTGTCCGGCGTGCCGGCAGAGTTGATATCCTTATCGAACATCGCGTTAAAAAGCATCTGAAACATACTGGCGCGGATGTTATTATCCGAACTTTCGCGTTCCGTCATAATCTTGGTATAGACTTCGCGCATTTCGGAAGCCTTGGTCATCTGTGCCTGCTGATAACTGTATATCGATCCCATAATGGCCACTGTGGCGGCAATCAGCGCCGGACCCAGCGCCTGCATAATATCCCAGAGATCCTTCTTTTTGGGCGGCTCTTCAGGTTTTGGGTGCTGTTCATCACACATGTTTAGAACCTCGTTGGCAAATTTATTTCAGGCTGAAATCCCGTCTGGTTTCTCCGGGACCGACAAAAATCTTTCCCTCATCTTTAGCTCCGACGACAACAATATAAGAGCCCGGTTTGATATCTTTAAAGGCATAGGCGCCCTTTTTATCCGTGGTCACGGGCTGGCCTACCTGCGCGCCCTTGTCATCTTTGAGCGTGACTTTAACTTCCACCGGCTTACCGGCTTTATCGGATACAATGCCGAAAAGGTTGGCCGCGTAAATCGTTGAAGCCATTAATATTCCTGCCACAACCAGAACGGCGATAAATGTTTTTTTCATAAACAAACCTCCCTAAAGCGATTTCATCTTGTGTTGCCAAACGTAATATATACGTCCGATATATGTCAAACGTTTTTCGGCCTGGTTACTTAACTTTTTTCCGCACAGGGAATACAAACGTTCCGCCCGTCCGGCAGTCCGGTCATCTTTGTCGCCATGGTCATTTCGCCGCAGACGGCGCATGGCTCCGAAGGCGCAAGCGGGGCGAAACGAGGTTCTTCATAAGGCACTTCCGTCGTGATAAAAATTTCTTCAAACGGACGCGCCAGCAGATCATTGATCTTCATATCTTTCAGTTTCTTTTTATCCTTTTCCGACGCTGTGCCGGCGGTCACGGCCGCGTCCAATTTCGCAAACGCTTTGCGATCAGCACCGGCGTAATGGTACTGCGTTTTACGGGAAAATCGATAAGCCCGGCGATGGGAGCGGCTCAATACCGTAAAAGCATTTTTCCCGTAGTTTTTAATGATCAAGTTACCTTTGCCCGCTACAGTTCCCAGCAGCACCTGAAGGGCATCCACGGCACAGGAATCGTTTTCACAGACGGCGACAACCTCTTCGTCACAAGAATGCCGGATATTCATTAATGTCAGCGCCTCCCTGGCCACGCGATAGCCATAGACCAAGCCGGGACAAATATGCCCGTGAAAATTCACGCATTTTTGCAGGTCTTCCGGCATCTTATCTTTACTATTTAATTCAGACATCCCTTCTCCTTTGCAATCCTTGTATTCTGAAGATGAAGTGCGAATCATCAGACGGTGATTCTCGCCTCTGATTTTTTAAGCATCGGCAGGAATGCCGTCCGCCTGTTCTCCGCGAGTTCAAGAACCGAACGCACACACTGATGAACGCACTGGCCGCATCCGATGCATTTACTGGCATCGAGCTCAATTTTTTTCGCCGCCGCTTTTATTGCCGACGTCGGGCAGTATTTCTCACACTTTCCACATCCCGCGCATTTCGACGGATTTGTTACTCTCGCCATGTAATAACAACTATAACGCAAGGGCGTGGCGCCCATGTTATACGTACGGAATATTCCACAGCAGTCCCAGCAACAGTTGCATAGACCGATCTGCGGGAGTTTTGTATCGTCTGTTTCGTGAAACACCGTATGGACAGCGCCGCAATCTCTTGCCTTCTGAATAATGTCAAAAGCCTCCCGTTTGTCGACCCGGCGCATATATCCGTATTTCAGGTACGTTTTAATCCCTTCGCCAAATCCCATGCAGCCGACGTCATCAGGCATTTTCAGGCGGCACGGATCATCGGTATTGGCCGTCATCTGCCGGCACATGCAGGCCTTGAACTGGCCGATGACGCTCTTGTTTCCGTACTCCATAATCAAATCATTAATGGTGCTTGTGGGATAAATTTTGGAATCCGGCACGATGATTTTTTCGTCAATAACGATTCGGGATTCCCCTTTGCCGTCCCTGGATTCGCGCACGATGCCGACACTTTGATTGGATATCTGCGCATGCCGGCCGATGGCATTCATGATATTGCGGAGAGGAAAAAAATTATAACGGGGCAAATTATTCAGAAAACTCATGTACCGTTGAGCGAATTCCTTTTCTTCCGGTTTGCCGATCAGATAGGACACCTGACCTTCAAACCAGCCGACAACAAAAGGATGCAGCGTATATTGTTCTTCCGGCGTTTCAGGATTTTTTATGCCGACAAATGCTTTTTTCTTCAAAGATTCAAAAGTGACATTGAATTTTTCACGGCTCATTCCGCTGAGCGCGGCAACCCGATCAAAGGTGTATAAATCCGTCCCCATTTTCAGCAGCAGATCGAGTTCTTCCGGTTCGATGACCAGGTCAATCATTTCGAGGACCGGATCAAACGGAGGCCAGAATCTTTTATTCTGCCTGTTCATCATAAGAACAAGTCTGCGAAGATCACGCTTTCTGTTGCGCAGAGCAATTTTATTCGTGCTGATCATATCCGACCTCGCGAAAGCTATTCCACCGAACAACCACCGGAGCGCTTCTTACGCTACGGTTAGCCCCTTGCCGCGAAGATATTTTTTCACATCCTGAATTTTCAGCAGACGAAAATGAAAAACCGAAGCCGCCAGCAGTATCGTCGCGCCGCCCTGGACCGCCGCTTCGTAAAAATCTTCCAGTTTGCCGGCTCCGCCGGAAGCCACCACCGGCAACGTAACCACGTCGGAAATCGCCCGGGTGAAGGGAATATCATAGCCGGCTTTGGTGCCGTCTCCATCCATGCTTGTGGGTAAAATGACGCCAGCGCCCATTTCCTGACAGGTTTTCGCCCAGGCAATGGCATCCTGGGCCACCGGCAACGTGCCGCCGGAAACTACCAGTTCGAAACCGGAGGGCATTTGCGCGTTCCTTTTCGCGTCAATTGCCACGGTTATTTTTTCCTTGCCGAATTTATCGGACGCCTGTCGGATCAGCCCGGGATTTTTCACCGCCGCGCTGTTCATCGAAACCTTGGAAGCCCCGGCCGATAAAACCATGTCGATATCTTCCAGAGAAGCAATGCCCCCGCCGACGGTCAGAGGAATTTTTATGACGCTGGAAACATTTTTCACCCATTCCAGACGCGTCTTACGATTTTCCAGCGTGGCGGCAATATCCAGCATTGCCAGTTCATCGGCGCCTTCCGCCTGATAAAAGGCGGCATTTTCCACCGGATCGCCCGCTTCCTTGATATCAACAAAATGAACGCCTTTGACCACCCTGCCGTTTTTCATATCCAGACAAGGCATGATTTTAACCGGCTGCATAAACATTAACCTCCAGAAATAGAAATGTGAAATTTAGTAGCACCTTAAACGACCTTCCTCATATTTTTCTTTTGTCAATGACGCGGCTGGCCTTGCCTTCCGAACGCTCAATGGTTTTGGGCTCCACCAGTTTGACCTTGGCCGTAATGCCCAGATACTCCTTCATATCCTTAATCAATTGTTTTTCCAGCTGCTGCAGCACCTTTACCTCGCCGGCATCGGCAAACAGTTTTTCCGTCACTTCCACCTGAACTTCCAGGGTATCCAGCGTACCCGTGCGTTCCACAACAAGCTGATAATGAGGTTCCAGACCTTCGATATTAATCAGAACGGATTCGATTTGCGAAGGATAAACATTGACGCCGCGAATAATAAGCATATCATCGCTGCGTCCCATAACGCGATCCATGCGGTGAAACGTCCGACCGCAGCGGCACGGTATTGTAATCAGCCGGGAAATATCCCGCGTCCGGTAACGTATCAAAGGAAAAGCCTCCTTCGTCAGCGTCGTAAAAACAAGTTCACCCTGCTCACCCCGTTTCAGGACCTCGCCCGTTTGCGGATCGATGGTTTCCACCAGAAAATAATCTTCAAAAACATGCATGCCTTCCTGCGCTTCGCTGCATTCCATGGAAACACCGGGACCCATGATCTCGGAAAGGCCGTAAATATTCATTGCTTTGATGCCAAAAGCCTCTTCGATCTGCCGGCGCATCTGTTCGCTCCAGGGTTCGGCTCCGAAAATGCCCACACGCAGCTTCAGAGACCGGACATCCACTCCCAGCGCTCTGCCCTGCTCCGCCAGATTCAGCGCATAGGAAGGCGTGCAGCAGATGGCCGTCGGGCCGAAATCCTGCAGAATCATCAACTGCCATTTGGTATTGCCGCCGGACATGGGAATGACGCTGGCCCCGATTTTCTCCGCGCCGTAGTGAATGCCTAACCCGCCGGTAAAAAGACCGTAACCGTAGGCATTGTGAATAATGTCGCCCTTGGTCAGATTCGCCGCGGCAAAGCAGCGGGCAACCAGTTCCGCCCAGTTTTCGATGTCGCGCTTTGTATAGGCGACAACGGTGGAACTCCCCGTCGTTCCGGATGATGCGTGCAAACGAACGATATTACTCATCGGCTCGGCAAACATGCCGAAAGGATAATTATTCCGCAGATCTTGTTTGGTGGTAAAGGGAAATCGGTGCAAATCATCCAGCGTTTTGATATCGTCAGGTCTGACGCCCGCCTTATCGAAAGATTGCTTATAAAAACCGACGTTATGATAAACTCGGTTGATCACCTGTTGTAATCTTTTCAATTGCAACGCCTCCAGCGCTTCCCGGGGCAGTGTTTCATATTCTTCATTATAAATCATCGTTTGTGTGCTCCTGCCAATACAATTAAATCTTTTTCAAATCAGGATTGTTTTCGGTTCTGCGATTTTGCATGGACTCGTGCTCTTTACCAAGATGACCGATATAATCCTCAAATGTCCAGTTCAGGGCCGTCTCCGTTATCACGGCAAAAATAATGTTCTGCGGATCAGGCAGCACCGCTTTGAAGCTTCTCATCACCTGCAAGACCAGATCGCGCTCCTGCGTATGAACAATAACCACCCGGTATTTGCCGGCGGGAGGAGACAATTTTATTTCCAAAGCCTTCCGTTCGCCATGCGTGTCCCCTTCCGACCCTTCAATCATACCATCCAGTACGTCGCCCACCCGCCAACCCAGCATGGGTTGAGTCACGGCAATCACTTCCAGGATCGGAACTTGCCTGTTCATGCCTTCAAACGAGGCCCTGCCTTGTTCGATATCCTGTGCCGATAACCCTACGCTAAAACAAATTATCCTGTCCATTTTCTTCATGAGGCATCAGCCTTTTCGTATTCACTATTTCAATATCTGCGCCAGCATCTTACTGTCCGCGCCGAAATAAACCTTTTTGCCTATTCTCACCACCGGACGACGAATCAGGCGAGGCTCTTGGAGCATAAGATCAACCAGATCCTGATCTGCAAGTTTTTTCTGACTCAGCCCCAATGCTTTAAAACGGGGTGAACGGAAGCTGAACATTTCCGATGCGGATTTCCCCTGTAAAAGTTCATCCATTTCCGTGCGCGTAAACGGCTCCTGGAAAAAGTCTCTCGCTTTAACCTCCACCCTCTTCCGCGAAAGAAACTCTCCCGCCTTCCGGCACGTCGTTCACTTCGTCCAGCAGAAAAAGTCAACCTTCATACATGTTCCTTTTTCATTTATTCTGCGCGCAGCTTTTCCAGCATCCGGCCGGCGTGCGGCGCGACGGAATGAAAAGCTTTCAACTGCGCACAGGCATAATCGGCACAGGCAGCGCATGTGCTAACCTTTTTCTCCATGCCGCAGGCCCTGATGCCGCAGACGCGACAGTGACTGAAAAGCCGTCCGTCCATTTTCAGACAACCGTCACAGATTGCGTCCCGAGGCTTGATGTGCAGACCGTACTGCGTCGACCATCGTTGGGCCACAGCCTCCCGGGCCTTGTCATCGTCGGCTTGTGTCGCCAGATAAACCGGACACTTCGTGCAAATAATACCGCAATAAGCAATCATCGTTTCCATTACGCCTCCTGTTATTATCTAATAATTTGTCAATTATAAAGTATTTTATTTGCCTGTGGGTATTTTAGCACAGGGGAAGATCATTCAATCAAAATAATCAACGGGTTCACACACCGGCAAGCCGTCGCTTCCAGGCGCGTGCTCAACTCACCAATCCAAATAAAACGGCTCATTCCACTCTGATTTACCGGATATTTTCATCATCACCCGACGACACCCTTTCCACTTTTTCATGACTTGTTGAACTCTTGCCGAATCTATGTTAAAAATTATTAAAGTTATTCTCTGTCAATTCAGGATTATAAAGGCATGATTCATGTTTGACGTATTTCCCAGAGATGATCGCGCGCAGGCATTGAGAATCAAGAGATTTTTCATGGCTGTCGCATCTTATTCCATATGGTGCCTGATAGCGTTTTTCACGTTTATTTTAGACATAACTCCCATATCCATCCATGTTCTGATCGGTTGTTATTCAGGAATCCTTGCCAGTAATATCCTGATTTACGCAATGCTGCGGTCCGGATTCAGCAAGCGTTTTCAGGATCCAAGCCTGACCCTTGTTCAAATGGTCATCGCCACTTTCTGGACCATGGTAATTTTGTATTATGCCGACGAGGCCAGAGGCGCTCTGCTTGTCATTTATCTGGTCGTTTTCGTTTTTGGACTCTTTAAACTGAATTTGCGGGAATTTCTTGTTTTATCCGCATTTGCCGTGGTCAATTATGCCATTGTAATCTTGATGCTTCACAAAAACAAACCGGGAACCCTCGACGATAAAATCGACATATTGAGTTTAGTCATTCTGGCGCTTGTTCTGCCGTGGTTCTCATTTGTCGGCGGCTACATTACCCGGCTCAAAAGCAAGGTGGCCCGGTCTCTTTCCACCGTGAAAGAAACCGAACTTAAATTCAGAACGATATTCGACTCCGCGTCGGATGGCATTACCCTGCTGGATATCAACGCGGGACATTTCGTTGCCGTCAATGAATCTATTTGCCGAATGCTGGGATATACCCGGGAGGAATTTCTGCACCTGAGAGTATCCGACCTCCATCCCCGCGCATCTATCCAATCCGTATTCGAAACATATGAAAAAGTGAATAAAAATGAATTATCAATCGCCAGGAACATCCCTTTAATCAAAAAAGATAAATCGATATTGTATGCCGACATCAGCGGATCAGTGATCGCCATGGACGGCAAAGAATATTCCGTCGGCGTAATCCGCGACATTACCGAACGCAAAAAATCGGAGGAGTTACTGGCAATCAGCGAAAAAAGATACCGTCTGCTCGCCGATAACGTGACCGATATCATCTTCACGATGGATATGAACCTTCAGTATACCTATGTCAGTCCATCCGCCTATCGCATCGCCGGATACGACGCCATCGAGCTCATGAATATGAAAATAGAAGAAATGGTCGATCCGGAAACATTCAACCGGTTTGTCGCCATCCTCAGGGAAGAGCTGGAAATCGAAAAACAACCCTACAGGGATTTAAAACGATCGCGAACGCTGGAATATCAGCATATCCACCGGGACGGATCACGATTGTGAATGGAAGCTACCCTCAATTTTCTCCGGGATGAAAATAACGCGGTGGCGGGAATCATCGGCACCGCGCATGACGTTACCGAACGCAAAAGAATGGAGGAAAAATTAAAATTCGAGGAACAGAGATTCCGTAATTTTGTGGAACATTCTTCGGATATTATCGTTTCCGTTAATCTGGAAGGAATCATTACGTACATCAACCCGGCGATAGAGCAGGTGTTGGGATACACACCGGAGGAAAGAATCGGCGCCAGAGGCTTCGAATTTATTCACCCGGATGATATGGATTTTTTAATCCGTGCCTTTACGACGCTGAGCACCGATCCCAGGGCTCCGGCCATCCATGGTGAAATGCACCTTCGCCACAAGAACGGAACATACCTCACCCTGGAAGCCGTCGGGAGCAGTCTGGTCAAAAATAATACGGTGGAAGCCGTCATTATCAACTACCGGGATATTACCGAGCGCAAGTTGGCCGAGGAAGCATTACAGAAGAGCGAACAACGGTATCTGGAGCTAAGCATCCTTGATGACCTGACGCAGGTTTATAACTCGAGACATTTTCACGCTCAACTTGAAAAAGAAATGGAAAGGTCGAATCGCTACGAACAGCCGTTAACCCTACTGCTTCTCGATCTCGACAAATTCAAAACCTTCAACGACACATACGGCCATGTAGAAGGCGATAACGTACTGTCCAGGCTCGGACAGGTGGTCAAACGCTGTTTGCGCGATCCCGACTCCGCTTATCGTTACGGCGGCGAAGAATTCACGGTCATCCTGCCGATGACGACAAAAGACGAAGGAATGATTACGGCGCAAAGAATCCGGAATGAGTTCGGGAAAGAAGTCTTTACTCCCCTGCCGGGCATGGAAACCTTTGTGACGATGAGCATCGGTGTTTCGCAGTACATCCCCAAAGAAGACATGAAAAGTTTTGTTCACCGTACGGATCAGCTTATGTATCAAGCCAAAAAACACGGTCGGAACAGAATTTACGCCGACTGATCATGGTCGTGCCGACAACGCAAATATGTTTTTATCCGAACCTCGTCGTTCCCGTCATCGTTCTCCTGATGCTTCGAATTTCACTTCGCCCGTTCCCGGGGAGAGCCCCTATCGCTCCAGAACCTCTATTTCCTTCGCCTCCGTCACCCGCCATTTTTTTTCGACTTTTTGCAGCCTGAACTGAAGCGCCAGGACGGCATCGTTTCTCCGGCCGTCGGCGCCGGTTGCTTTGACAAAGGCTGTGGCAATGGCTTGTGCCTGCGGGAGGTCAATCGATTGAATGTCCATATCTTCAAGGTCGACAGACAGGTCTTTGTAATAATTTCGTGCCATCAGCATATACGTCGGCACATCTTTTTTATCGACGGACCGGGAAATTCCGTAGCCCGGAATATCAACCTGACAGTTTTCGGCCAGACCCTCCTGGAGGCGTCTGATGCGATGCGCCGCCGCCAGTCTGTTTTCTCCTGCTGACCATTCCAGGTCTTTTGCCAGCGTATGCAAATGTTTTTTTACCGCTCGGGCCTCCCAGTCGACAAACAAAATCAAAAACGATGCAACAGCCGCAATGATGATCACTCCCGCCGTGAGATATTTTCTGTTTACCATAAAGGAACTCCCACGATACGGTTGACGGGTGTCTGACCGAAGGTATGCGCTTCGGCAGGCATTGCGCGATTATCTCCCACAACATACACATGCCCCGGTTTGACGATGACCGGAGCACGATTCCAGTCGTATCTGCCCGATACATAGGGCTCGTCAACTTTTATCCCGTCAATAAAAAGGCGGCCCGTTCTGAATTCAACACTCTGACCGGCCGTGGCAACAACGCGTTTTAACAGCATCAATTTTCGGCCGGTCATCCGTATCGTGACAACGTCGGGCGGCACGGGCGAAGAAAAAACATAGCGCAGGGCGAAACAGAAGTTGAATGAACCGGTGACATAGGTGGGCGACATGCTTTCGCCCTGAACGCGAAACGGTATGAACACATATTTGAAAATTATAAAAGCGGAAACGGCTACGACGGCGACGCGCAGCAGATAACGGACGGTTATTTTCGGGAAAAAGAAATTCTTTACAGCGCGGTCGACCATTGCCATACCTCATCGGATAGAACCGGTTTTTTATCGTTTGCGCATCAGGCCGTCGGCGGCGATCATGCCGGAAATCGCCGCGCCCACGATGCCGCGGCTTTTGCCGGTGCCATCCCCTGCAACAAAGACGCCCTGGACGTTTGTTTCCAGATAACGATCGGTCGGGAAATGGGTATCGAAAAATTTTATTTCCGGCGCGTACATCAGCGTTGACGGATGCAGAATGCCCGGGATGATTTTATCCAGTGATTTGAGCGATTCCCACAGATTGTCCATGATGCGTGCGGGCATGGCCAGGGTGATGTCGCCGGGGGTTGCGCTGCAGGTTGCCCTGCAGACTTCAAAATGCCGTGCCGTGCTGTTGAACGTGAACAGCGAGCTTCTCCTGCCTTCGCGAAAATCGCCGATGCGCTGGACGATCGGCTTGCCGCCGCCCAGCAGGAAAAATTGTTTAGCGATGCTCAGCCCGAATTCCGTGGTATCCGAATAAGGTTTGGTCAGGGCGACGGTATTGATCAGGGCGAAATTGGTGTTCTTCGTTTTCCTGCCGGAAAGGGCGTCACCGTTGACCAATTTGAAATCGCCGTGATGTTCCACCCGGACCCGCCCGCCGGGATTGGTACAAAACGTCCTGACCATATCGCCGTGACGTCCCGTGGTGAAAATAAATTTGGGGTCGTAAACGATATCGGTCATAAAGTCGTAGAATCTTCTGTTGATCTCCAGGCGGATTCCCACATCGATCGGACCGAAATTATTCCGAATACCCAGCGCCCTGGCGATGTCGCGGAACCAGTATGCGCCGCTGCGGCCCGGAGCGGCCAGAACAACCGGCGCGTGGCAGCTCATTCTTTTTTTGTTGATGCGGCAGAGCAGTCGGAAGGAGCCATCGCGTCTTTTTTCGATGGACTCGACTTCTGTACTCAGCAGAAAATCGGTTTTTTTGAGATGTCCCCGCAGATAATCCACCAGCGCCCTGCCGTTATCCGTTCCCCAATGCCACTGTTCGGGTGCAATAAACTGCGCGCCGTGTTCGGCGGCCATATCCGCCAGAGCCCGAAGACTTTTTTTATTATCGGTAAACGTGACCTGACGGCAACGCGGGAATCCGGTAAATATCCGTTTGATCTCCTGCATCATGTTTTCCGCTGTCGGGCGGTCGATTTGCAGTTCATGAATGTCCAGACCGACGCGGTAATCGAAGTTCAGTTTGCCGTCGTTGAGAAGCCCTCCGGCGGGATAAGGATTCCGATCAAGGACGGCAATGTTATCCATTCCCAGCTTTTCCAGCTGAATCGCAGCGAACAGACCGGCCGGACCGGAACCGATAATTAAAATTTTATAGTTTTTTGTTTGCATAAGTAAAGACGGAAGCGTTTTCACCGGTTGTAAAAATAACGCCTTTTTCTTCCTGATATCCATTGTCTATCCGGACCGGGGCATTGACAATCTTCACGACCATTTTTATTATTTTACATAATTGGCGCCGGTTATCAAGTCATGTTATTTTTATCAATGATATCATCTTTTTTCTCCATATGAGAACCGGCACCGGCACGATGGATCACGGAAAACAAAAAGCAAGGTCTATTGTCTTTTTTATTGCGGGTGTCTATAATATTAATATGATTTTCAACCAAAGGAGGTGATAAAAGCAAAAAAAGATGAAGGTTGGTAAGAGTTAACTTGTCCATTTTGGTGATCATGCATGAAAGGAGGGATGGTCATGTTTGCACCAAAAAGAATTCTCGTACCGACAGATTTCTCCGATTATTCCGATGAGGCGTTGAAACAGGCATTGGAACTCGCGAAGCAATACCACTCGAAAGTCTATCTGCTGCACGTCGCAAATCCGGTAACGCAATGCACAGTCGATTATTGTCTGGACGTGGAAACATTTAAAAAAACCGAAGAAAACGCAATGATCCAAGCAAAGGAAATGATGCAAAAAGAGCTGCAAAAATTTCCCGAATTCCAGGAAATTGAAATTATCAGTGATATCAGAGAAGGAGAACCCGTTAAAGAAATCCTGAAAGAACAGGAAGAAAAAGGCGTTGATTTAATCGTGATGCCTTCGCACGGCAAATCAGGAATTTTGAAAAGACTCATGGGACAGATTGCCGGGAAGGTGATGGAGGAAACCAAGAGTCCCGTTCTGCTTGTGCAGCATTGATTGGGACAGAATATAAACAGGCAAGGTCGGCAAGGCGGTGTTGAGTTGACGCCGCCTTGCTTTTGTTCAGAGCATTCCCTTTTTCAGGATGGCGATCAGGAGCCAAATACCCAGAACCGCGGCCGCGGAAAATCCGATCAACCCGATGAGGGATATTTCATAGACGAGCGGCGGTGTGCTGTAAGCCAGAAGATACGCGGAACCGATGATCAAGGCGGCAATGATAATGGAAAAGGACAGGCGGTTGCTGGCCTGATCAAGGTCGCGTAAAAAGGTGTCGATCCATCGCATTTCCATATTGATGGTCATTTTGTTCTGACGAATCAGTCTGGTCACCTGCAATATCTCCCGGGGTAGCGCCTGAAATACATGCATGGAATCGGAAACAACCGTAAATAAATCCGACGCAATGTTTTCCGGCGCATACCGGGCCAGTTTCGCCCGTTTAATAAACGGCTCGGCATAAGCAATCATATCAAATTCCGGATCGAGAAGGCGGGCGATTCCCTCCATCGCCGCAAAGGCTTTCATCATTAAAAAAATGACCGGCGGAATTCTTATTTTATTGTTCGTGGCAATGTCGAGCAAATCTTGAATCAGACGGGCCAGATCAATATCTTTCAGGGATTTGAAAAGATGCCTGCCCATAAAATCATCAATTTCTTTTTCCAAAGCGCGGACATCCGGTTCTTCATCGTATTCCCCAAGTTCCAGCATCAGGCGCGCGCATTTTTCCGCATCCTTTCTGGCCAGCGTTTCCATAATATCCACAAAGAGAGCGCGTTGTCGTTTATCCACGGAACCGGTCATGCCGAAATCGAGAACGCAAACAACGTTGTTCGGCAGGACAAAGACATTGCCCGGATGGGGATCGGCGTGGAAAAATCCAAATTCAAAAACCTGTTTCATGACGAAATCGGCGCCGCGGGCGGTGATTTTTTTAAGATCCAGACCGGCCTTTTCAAGTTTGTCTATGTCCGACACCTTGATGCCGTCCACATATTCCATGGTGAGCACCCGCATTCCGGACACGTCCGAATAGACCTTGGGAATGTAAATGGTTCTGTCGTTGAGAAACTGGCCGGCGACACGCTCCATGCTGGCGGCTTCCGTGCCAAAATCGAGTTCCCTTTCCAGGGTTCTCGCAAATTCCTCGACGACGCGGGTGGGCTTCTGAAAAGATATCTCTTCGATATTTTTCTCCATCAGCGACGCCAGATGGAGCATGATCTCCAGATCGACTTCAATGATCTTTTTGAGCCCCGGCCGCTGGATTTTGACGGCGACAATTTCGCCGTCGGCAAGCACGGCTTTGTGAACCTGAGCGATGGAGGCGGACGCCAGAGGCGTTTCCTCGAACGAAGAAAAAAAGTTGTCCAGGTCGCCGCCGAGTTCGGATTCGATAATTTCTTTCGCTTCGGAAAAGGAAAAAGGCGGAACGTCATCCTGAAGCTTTTCGAATTCCTGGATAACATCCGCGGGAATCAGGTCGGGACGCGTGGAAAGAATCTGCGCGAATTTAATAAAGGTCGGACCGAGTTCTTCAAAAAGCAGCCGCATGCGTTCCGCGCGGGTTAACTTTTCGACATTCTCACGCTTATGACGGGAGATCATTTGAAGACCGATTTCTATGTACTGATCGATCTTCAGCCTTTCCACCAAATCATCAAACCCGTAACGAAAAAGAATGGAGAGGATCTGTCGGTAGCGGCTGAAATTCCGGTACGTCCGGCCCAGCACACCTATTTTCTTGATGCTTAACATTCCGCTGACATCCTCTTGTATGTTCTGTGGCCGTTTGAACGGACAGCAGATCCGGGTTACCCGGACTTATTTCTTACGGGCTTTTTTCAGATTACCGATCTCTTTCTTAAGGGCATTGAGCTCTTTCCTGCTGGCGATATCCGCGCCGGCCATGTAGTCGGCGATGCCCTTTTGAATTGTTTTTTCCATGTCCCGTCTGGACTGCTCGTATTTCTTTGTCAAATCGGCCACAAACTTTCTGCCTTCCGCTTCGCTCATCTTGCTTTTTTTGATGATGTCTTTGGCTACGGTTTCCATTTCCGAACGGGTTTTCAGAGCAAGGCCGATTCCTGTCAACATAACTTTTTTCATCATTTCAAACGGCATAATGTCCTCCTTTTCAAGTAGTTCGTTTTTTCATTACTTTAAACCGGTTGCGACGACTAAAATTTGTCTGATTGATAATTCATTGACGGCTTTTGCAATATAAGGGAGTTGTTTTTATGTGTCAATTGATTTTTGAATGTTGACGGCATGTTGCGAACAGAAGAAAACATTTTTAAAATGCATCACGGTAAATTATCCGTCATGCGCAATATAATTCAGCGTGTATTTAACACATCGATCCCGGTGATATACGCTTCCATAAAATGCACTTTCATAAAGTGGGAACTGTTATACCGTCGTCCCGTGAATCGCTGATACTTTTCATAAAAGCCCGGCAGTTGGCGCGGTGAAAATCTCACTTCCCTTCCGACGTGTTTGAACCCCAGCAATCGATACGGCAGTTGAGTAATCGAACCGCTTTCCGCTTTCTCAGCGCTTTCATCCGCAAACCTCGGGGCCGGTATGGGATCTTCGGTATTGACAAAACGGAATATGGCAAGGGAATCGTTCTTCTTTCTGATTTTGCCGGTCCGAAGACAAGAAGCATGTCCGTAGCGTGCCGCAAAATACCGGTTGCCGATGGGCGGAGCGCCGAATGTATGGGAAAGAATTCTGTGCCGGGAAACACTGTAATAGTCGCATAACCGCGCGGCGTAAAGCGTTGCCATAGCGCCGCCCAGACTATGTCCGATGATCCAGAAAAAACACCGTTTTCGTTTAAGTTCATCTTTCAGGATTTGCAGCAGGTTGCCTTTCAGCGAGCCGTCTTTAAAAGCAATGCGTTCCGCCCTGTCTTCAAAATCGTGAACATTTTCAGAAATGCCGTTATGAACTTTCAATCGGCTGAGATGGGGGAAATTTTCCTTATTCAGAAAACGCGTCATGCGAATATCCAGATTCTGAAGCCAGTCCTGGATCTGATCCGACCCCCGGAACACAATCACAACCAGCGCCGCAGCTCCTTCGGGGGTCTGAATATCTCGGCATCCGATCAGCGCCTGCAAATGGTTGTGGTAAAAAAGCTGGACATCGGAGAAACCGAGTGTCAACAGCGTTTCCGCGTAACGGAGATCGTTATAATAGCTGTCCCGGGCAAGACAAGCCGCCATCCCCGTTTTCTGCGCATCAAGGCTGTCAAGTTCCTCCACAACAAACATCGTATTCCAGTCCAGGGATCCATTATAGATATAGTCCAGCATGATTGTGCGTTCTCCTGTTTTTCATGTGACCGATTCATTGCTTTTATCGAAGCATTTTTGTTATAGGGGGAAAGGTGGGAAAGACAACGTCAAATCATGACCGGTTCAGTTTCCATTTAATCTGAAATTCCACTTCCTCTTCCGAAGAGCCGCGTTCATGTTCGATGTTGATGACGGCATCCGGCGGGATGGTTATTTTTTCTCCGGCAATCTGTATCCGGAAGGCATTGCCGTTTTCGATACAGTCGGCAAGCCTCCTTAATTTCGACACAAATTCCTTGTCCGTATATTTTTTTTCGATATCCCGTTTCTTTTGCTTCTGCATTGCCGACATTTTTGTTCACTTTCATCCATGTTTATTTTTTATTGTTCACCGCTCGTCATTGCCTTCAGAGAAAGCTGATCTCTTTCGTGGCTGCCGTAACGACATAGCAGCGTTCGTTGTTGGAACCGCTATCCGCCGGGACAATAAAAAAGCCGGGGCGTCCGGGCTGATATCCTGTTGTGGTTCCGGCAAGCACTTCCCCATCCTTGAATACGACTTTGATCTTACGTCCGGCCACGGGTTGCGACAAATTAAATTCATTGGTTTTAACATGCGTCGGATTGCCGGCCAAATCCTTCACAAAGAACAACGCCTTCATGTCTTTGGTAAAGATTTCCAGAGGCTTGGTTCCGGGTGGAGTATTTGCTTCACTCACATGAAATACTTCTTTCCCCGGGAAAAAGTCGGCCGTTGTGCCTTTAATCATTCTTCCGTCCGCCAATCTCGCCACTACTTTATTCACAAAAAATCCCCTTAAATGTTTTATAACTCATTCATTCCAATGTCTGCGTCGGGATAATCACCGACCGTCTTTTATTTGAATATTTTACAACATGCGCATTCTTATTTCAAACAAACTTCCTTTTGAAGCGCGGCCGCCGTCGAATCAGGTTTTATGTCAAACATTTTTTTTTCACCCTTATCGACACCGAAATACAGGGATTTCCCGTCTCTGTCAAAATGGCCTATGGATAATATTGTTATACCCTTCTTCCCGCAATCGATCTCATACCGGCATATTTTGTGCGCAAGCTTGTCATATCCTTCTATGGACAATCCATCCTTGATTCTGGACTGCAATTCTATCGTTCTGCCCGTGTCGGAATAGATTTGTTTTGCCCAAACCTCGACCGTATTATTTGCAGCGTCTGCTTGTACCTTATGCTTATCATATAGATAAACGTTTCCGTCGTGATCTTCATGGTACTTGACCCAATCGGATGAACCTTTTTCACAACCGGTAAGCAAAAGCACAACTATCAACGATAAAAAAATGATCGGTCTGATGGATTTCATTGCAAGCCCCTTTTATTTCTTTTGTAATAACCTTTTTGATTTTACCATTATTTCAATAAATTTTTGATTTAATTTATCAGGATAAACTATTTATCCTGATCGGTTAACCCATTTCCAGCAGAATTTTATTTAATTCCTTGATTTCATCGCGCAGTTCGGCGGCATGTTCGAATTCCATGTTTTTCGCCGCCTGCTTCATTTCCCTGGTCCGTTGGGCGATCAATGCCGGCAAATCTTCTTCTTTGAGCGGCGCAATTTTCTCTTTGACGCCGGTGGGCACGGTCATATAATCCGCTTCATAAATAGAACCCAGAACATTGCTGATGGATTTTTTAATCGATTCCGGAGTGATGTTGTTCTCTTCGTTATATTTCTGCTGAAGAATCCGACGCCGTTTGGTTTCATCCAGACAGGCCTGAATGGATTTGGTGATTTTATCGGCATACATGATGACCTTCCCGGCGACATTGCGCGCCGCGCGTCCGCTGGTTTGAATCAGGGAGCGTTCCGACCTCAGGAATCCTTCCTTATCCGCATCCAGAATGGCCACCAGTGATACTTCGGGAATATCCAGTCCCTCCCGCAACAGATTCACGCCGACCAGGACATCGAATGCACCCAGACGCAAATCCCGGATGATTTCCACGCGTTCCAGCGTATGCACATCGGAATGCAGATAGCGCACTTTGATATCCAGACCGGCGTAATAATCCGTCAGATTTTCCGCCATGCGCTTGGTCAGCGTCGTCACCAGCACGCGTTCATTTTTTTCTATTCTCTCTCTGATTTCCGCCAGCAAATCGTCAACCTGATGTTGGGCGGGTTTGACTTCGATTTCCGGGTCCATCAGTCCGGTGGGACGGATGATCTGCTCGACACGGACACCTTTTGTTTTGGCCATTTCATACTGCGCGGGCGTTGCCGAAATGTAGATTCTCTGATTGGTCAGCGCTTCATATTCGTCAAAACGCAGCGGCCGGTTATCCAGCGCCGAAGGCAGTCGGAATCCGTACTTGACCAGCGTTTCCTTGCGGGACCTGTCGCCGCGATACATGCCGGCCAGCTGCGGCAGCGTCGCATGGCTCTCATCAACGATGATCAGCGCATCCTCCGGCAGATATTCCATCAGGGTTGGCGGCGGTTCGCCGGGTTTGCGCCCCGTCAAATGACGGGAATAATTTTCTATGCCCTGGCAATAGCCCATCTCCTCCATCATCTCCAGATCGAAGTTGGTGCGCTGTTCGAGTCTTTGCGCCTCCAGCAGCCGATTTTGTTCTTTGTATTCAGCCAGAGTGGCCGCCAGTTCCGCACGAATATCGGTGATCGCTCTCTGAAGATTTTCACGTGAAGAAACATAGTGACTGCCGGGATATACAGCTGTTCTGCCGACCGAATTGATTTTCCTGCTTCGCAAAGGATCAATCAGCGACATGGATTCAATCGTGTCGCCGAAAAATTCCACCCGCAACGCCTGTTCGTCTTCATAAGGCGGAAAGATTTCCACGATGTCGCCGCGCACGCGAAACGTTCCGCGATGAAAGTCGATATCATTTCTTTCATACTGAATTTCCACCAGTCTTTTGAGAAGTTCATCGCGCGGGAACTCTTTCCCTGTTTCCAGTTGAACGATCATTCCCATATAGGCATCCGGAGAACCCAAACCGTAAATGCAGGACACACTGGCGACGATGATGACATCGCGCCGCGTCAAAAGGGCGTGCGTCGCGGCATGGCGTAGTTTGTCGATCTCTTCATTAATGGCGGAATCTTTTTCAATATAGGTATCGGTAACCGGCAGATACGCTTCCGGCTGGTAGTAATCGTAGTAACTGACAAAATATTCCACGGCGTTTTCCGGGAAGAGCCCTTTGAACTCTTCGTATAATTGCGCCGCCAGCGTTTTGTTATGGGCGATAATCAGCGCCGGACGCTGAACGCGCTCGATGACATTGGCAATGGTAAAAGTTTTACCGGAACCCGTAACACCTAAAAGCACCTGATGCTCCCTGCTCTTTTCCAGGCCTTTCACCAGATTGTCAATCGCCTGCGGCTGGTCACCCGCCGGAACAAAATCAGTCGTGATTGAAAGTCTTTCCATACGCTTAGCCTATTACAGGAAAAGGACCGGTTCGCGCAATATCGTTTCTCTCGCTCTCCGCGCGCATTCGGCAATTTCGGGATAATTATCTTTAAGGGATGCAATCTGGCGCAGATTATCCGCCGTACGCAAAACCAGCGTCGCCATATCGCCTTCGGCGATTCCCGTAGCGTTGATGACGGAATCCCAGTTGTGCCCCTGCGACCAATAATACATGGCTGCACCGGCCGCCGCATGAAGTTTCGCAACAGGAAACTCTGCCGTCTCCAGACGATGCATCAGCGGTTTGACCGCAAGGATAACCTTCTTAAAAGATAAAAGCAGCTTCGGCGGCACGTCCTTAACGGCCAGTTTTATATCGTCATCGCGATCATAGGCGAAGTACGCGACAACGGCGGCCATCATTTTTTCGTTCTCTTCCGGGAAAGCATCCTCGCGCAGACACTGCGCCACCAGCAGCGGATAATCCAGACGCAGTTTGGAAGCCCAGCGTCCGTCGTTGGTCAGCGTTCCGGTTTCATCTACAAACCCTTCCTTTTGCAGGAATTTCAAATGCCGCGAAAAATCTTTCCAGAGCGATTTTGCTGCGGAAAAATCCGCGCCGTGCTGCCGGATATTCTGCTGATAAGCCGCAAACGACCTCTCGAATATTTTACGAATGTCCTCCGGTGTCTGCGACAGAAGCAGATTTAAAACCATCGCGAAATCATTTTTCAGCCGGCTGAATATTTCTTCTGGTTTTTGAAACAGCAGGCGCCGGACATGATTTAAATCCATAAATTTTCCGGGGATTGTCAACATAAAACCGATATTGTCCTGTCCGCGTCGTCCCGCCCGTCCCGTCATCTGGCGGAATTCCGTAGCCGTCAGCGGATCGAAATCATTGCCGTTGAATAAATCCGAATTGAAAAGGACGATGGTTCTGGCCGGAAAATTCACGCCAGCGGCGATGGTGGATGTGGCAAAGATCACGCGCAGATGCCCCCTGTTCATCATTTCTTCCACCAGCATTTTCCAGGCCGGCAACTGTCCGCCGTGATGAGCGGCAAGTCCCCGGGAGCGTAACGCTTTTAGCTGCCGATGATTATTCAGCGACGGGAAGCGATCCAGCAGGTCATAGAGAGCATCATCAAATCCCACGGAATTTTCCGGAGATGAAAGTGTTCCCCGCGCCGTGAGAGCCGCGTCGCATTCCGCACGTGATTTCAGAAAAAATATTGCCGGCAGAAGATTGAATCGCTCCAGAATCCTGATAATGCCGATGTAATCAGGCATTGAGCCGCCGCGTAATCTTTTCTCGCCGGTTCTCCGGATAAAATCGGCGACAGGCATTGAAACTTTTTTGCCGTCCAGAAAAGGATGCAAACAACCGGATGGATGCAGAAAAAGAGGATACAGGGGCACGGGACGTTTTTCCTCCGTAATCACCATGCAGGTTTTTCTGCGGATGGATTCCAGCCAGCAGGCAATTTCTTCACCGTTGCCGATAGTTGCCGACAACAGCAGCAGATTAATCCGTGTCGGAAGATAAATCATAATTTCTTCCCAGACTACGCCGCGATCGGCGTCGCCCAGAAAATGCGCTTCATCCAGAATAACCAGATCGCAGTCTAAGTCTTTCCCCTGATGCATGGAATCGTAGAGCTGATTGCGCAGAATTTCCGTTGTGCCGACAATGATCGGCGCTTCGGTGTTCTCCTTGGTGTCGCCGGTGATGATGCCCACGTTCTCCGGGTCGAAATGCAGACCAAACTCGATCCATTTGGAGTTGGAAAGCGCCTTCAGCGGCGAGGCGTACCAGGCGCGTCCGCCTTTTTCCATGACGGATAAAATCGCTTCGCGCGCGATCCAGGTCTTGCCCGAACCGGTCGGGGCGATCACCAGACAATCCGTCCTCTTTATCGCTTCGAGCGCATTCAGTTGAAAATCGTCGGGCACAAACGGAGAGGTCTTCGGTTTACCGATTCTCGTTAAAACATTTTTCAGTGAAGAGGCAATTTCGGGTTTGAAATAAGATATATGCTCTTTTATTTTTGATTTTCTTTGGGCGTTTGCACGCCGGAAATGAAAAGGCTTCTTTTTTCTCTCAATTTTTTTTTGCATTTTAATTATACTTCAAGGGGAAAGGGTTGATTACGCTAAAAAAACAAGACCAGATATTGATTAAGTAATCCTTTTTCGGGGGGGCTGTTCAAAAATGTTCAGATGCAAGGCCCCTGAGTCCTCAGGCGTGAGGCGTATCTTTTATACGCCGCAACAACGAAGGGCGAAAGAAACGCCGCAGACCATAGTGCCCTTTAGGGTATGGGCGTTTTGTAAAAGCCTTCGGCTTTTACCGGCAAGGAATATTATCTTTTATCATTGCACTCCCTTGCTGGGATGCGCACCCGGTCAACAGCCCTCTTAATCTTGTATCTCGATAATCAGATATTTCTTCTTCCCTTTTCTCACACGTACTTCTTTACCGTCACCGAAATCGGCAATCGTTAATTTTTCATCAATGGATTTTACCTGCCGGTCATTGATGTAAATTCCGCCCTGCTCGATCAGACGTTTGGTTTCGGAAATAGAACTGGTTAATCCCGATTTGGCACAGGTCGCGCAAATCTGGACACCTGCCTCCAGTTCCTTACGGGATATTTTATGGCGGGGAATGGCTGATGTATCGCTGGCTGCCGCTTCGCGGGGAATCGCACTGGACGGAAACAACGCCGCATCCACCGGACGGGAATGAAATGCCTCCGCTGACGCGCGCCAGGCATCTTCAGCGGCTTTCGCCCCGTGGGTGATCTTTGTCGCTTCAAAGGCCAGGACCGCTTTCGCCATATTCAGTTGGGCATCCTTTAAATTTTTCACAATGCCGATTTCTTCCAGCGGCAGGAAGGTAAAGAATTTAAGAAATCTTTCCAGATCGGCATCGTCGCAATTAACCCAGTACTGATAATATTCATAAGGTTTGGTCAGGCTGCCGTCCAGCCAGATGGTCCCTTTTTCCGTTTTCCCCATTTTCTGGCCCAGCGATGTGGTGATCAGCGGAAACGTTACGGCGTGAGCGTCCTTGGCGGCAACTTTGCGGATGAGTTCCGTACCGGCCAGCATATTGCCCCACTGGTCGTTGCCGCCCATCTGCAATGCGCAACCATGGTTCTGGAACAGATAGAAAAAGTCATAAGCCTGAAGAATCATATAATTAAACTCAATGAAATTAAGGCCTTTTTCCATTCGGATTTTATAGCTTTCCGCAGCCAGCATCCGGTTGACGCTGAAATGACGACCGATATCCCTTAAAAATTCGATGTAGTTTATTTTTGTCAGCCAATCGGCGTTGTTCAAAAGAAGCGCCCTGTTATCCGAAAAATCGAGATACTGGGAAAGCTGTTTTCCCAGGCACTGAGCATTATAGTCGATTTGTTCACGGGTAAGCACCTGACGCATTTCGGTTTTTCCGCTGGGATCGCCGATCAGGCCCGTACCGCCGCCGACCAGTGCGATGGGCTTGTTGCCGTTTTTCTGCATGTGCGCCAGCGCCATGATCGGCACCAGGGAACCGATATGCAGACTGGTCGCCGTGGGATCGAAACCGATGTAACAGGTTACCGGTCCTTTTGCGAAAAGTTCTTTAATCAACGTTTCATCGGTCACCTGTTCGATGAAACCTCTTTCTTTCAAAATTTCATAGGCGCTTTTCATCAAATTTGCCTCTTATGAATCTTTCAGCTTGATACTGATTCTTTCAATGGAACTAGCCTTGCCGCTGGCCGTGTCGACATTCACGATCACGCCCTGCATCCGGATATCGTCTTTGGCCAGATCGAATTTGTTGGGCATCTGATTTAAGAATTTCCCGATAATGATTTCTTTTTTAATGCCGATCACGGAATCGAAAGGCCCTGTCATACCTGCGTCACTGATGTACGCCGTTCCCTGCGGCAGCACTTCTTCATCAGCCGTCTGCACATGGGTATGAGTGCCCAGGACAGCGGAGACTTCGCCGTCCAGATACCAGCCCAGCGCTTTCTTTTCGGACGTCGCTTCCGCATGAATATCCACGATAATGATATTCGTTTTTTCTCTCAATTCGGCGACTTTATTTTTAGCCGCCGCAAAAGGACAATCAATCGGCTGCATGAAAATCCGTCCGGCCACATTAAGCACGCCCACATATTCTCCGGTTTTAAGAGGGATCAGCACAGATCCCGCGCCCGGAGCCGCAGCCGGATAATTGGCCGGCCTCAAGAGCCTTTCAAAATCTCCGATAAATTCCAAAACTTCTTTTTTATTCCAGATATGGTTGCCCGAGGTCAGCACGTCAATCTTATAGCTGAAAAGCTCCTCTACGTTCTTCCGGGTTACACCGAATCCGGCAGCGGCATTTTCACAATTGGCGATGACAAAGTCAATTTTTTTCCTGGAAATTAACGGGGGCAGAAGCTCTCTGACCGCCATCCTTCCCGGGCTTCCAATGATATCGCCGATAAACAATATTTTCATGGATTCCTTTTCCTCTCGCCGCGTTTGAAAAATTATTTCGCGAAATCGGAAACGCGCGTTTCCCTGATGACGGTAACTTTTATCTGTCCCGGATATGTCAGTTCGGCTTCGATCTTCTTACAAATATCTTTGCACAGCATCGTGGCGTCATTCTCGGATATTTTTTCATTTTCCACAAGAATGCGTATTTCACGGCCAGCCTGAATGGCGAAACATTTATCAACGCCATTAAAGGAATTGGCGATTTTTTCGAGACCTTCCAGACGCTTGACGTAGGTTTCCAGCATTTCACGGCGCGCGCCCGGTCTTGCGGCCGAGAGGGTGTCCGCCGCCTGCACCAGAACACCCAGCAGCGTGTTGTTGCGGCCGTCATCGTGGTGAGTGGCTATCGCCTGCACAATGCGGGGATGCTCACCGAAGCGTTTGGCGTAATCGGCGCCGATCGCCGCGTGCGTTCCTTCGACCTTATGATCTATCGCCTTGCCGATATCGTGCAAAAGCCCGGCGCGTCTCGCTTCCCGCACATTCATTTTCAGTTCCGACGCCATAATGCCGGTCAGATATGCGACATCAATGGAATGCTGGAGAACGTTTTGAGAATAACTGGTGCGGTATTTCAAAGAGCCAAGCAGATTGATGATCTCCGGATGAATATCATGAACACCGGCATCAAAAGACGCTTTTTCTCCCGTTTCTCTTACGATCTGTTCGACTTCCGTTCTGACCTTTTTAACAATTTCTTCGATGCGGCCGGGATGAATACGCCCGTCCTGAATCAGACGCTCCAGCGATATTCTCGCCACTTCCCGGCGAACCGGATCGAAGCTCGACAACACCACCGCTTCCGGCGTATCATCGATAATCAAATCGATTCCCGTGGCTGCTTCAATCGCGCGAATGTTCCGACCTTCGCGACCGATGATGCGTCCTTTCATTTCCTCGCTGGGCAGACTGACCGCGGAGACCGTTTTTTCCGCCACCACGTCTCCGGCATATCGCTGAATCGCGTAAGAAATAATTTCCTGAGCTTTCTTGTCCGCCGTCAGCTTGGCTTCGTCCTCAATCTTCCGGACAAGAGCTGCCGCATCCTGTTTGGCTTCCCCTTCCATGGACTGAATCAATAATTGCTTCGCCTCTTCCGTGGAAATGCCGGCAATCTTTTCCAGCTTTTCCTGCTGCTCATGTATGGCGGCGTCGAGCCTGCGGCGCTTGTCTTCCAGCGACTGCTCTTTACTGTTGATTGATTTTTCCCGGCCTTCAATGGACGATTCTTTCTGCGACAACGCATCGGTCTTTTTATCCAGATTTTCTTCTTTCGCCCGGATGCGTTTTTCCCTCGCTTCGAAATCGTTTCTTCTTTCCTTTGCTTCACCATCAAATTCAGCCTTCATTTTCAGAAGATTTTCCTTGGCCTGAAGCACCGCTTCCTTCTTAATGGTTTCCGCTTCTTTTTTGGCCTCTTCCGCCATGCGCGCCATCAGATTTTTCGACGACCTGATTTCCTTGGCGGCAATGGATTGCTTTAAAATAAAGCCGATGATGATACCCGAAACAACCGCTACAACCAAAACCAGCACTGATAAAAAACTGGCATTAAACATATCGTGTTACCTCCTTGGTGCCCCTCCGGGAAATCCATTTTCTGACCCGATTACCGTCGTTGTCATGAAGATTACTTTTCTCCGGTAGAGCTATATTTAAACCTCACGGTTTGTACCCTGTTGCATGGACACAAAATCGCGAGAATTTGTAATGCGTCCTAAATTTTAATGAAACTCAGATATTACAAACGCTGTGCTGTAATATCTGTAAGTTGTCATGAGGCTAAATTTTCAAAAGCAAAGCTTATTGAAATTTTTTAGCCGAATTATCCAATTCCGACATATCGGAATTGGAAATTATCCCACGTGCGAAGCTGAGTGGGACTATTTCATCACTCCCCTGACGTTAATTTAGTTATCCCGCAAAGCGGGATTCGTACCCATGATTGATTATTTTTTAAAGACGGAAAATGAAGATGCGGGACATAAAAACCCCCGCCTATGCCGTGTTAATCACTTTTTTTGAACCTTTTTATAAAGTGGGCACCGGTATTGGTTGTTTCAGGCTTTCTGCTTCCCGACCAGCTCAGGAAAAAGCGGACATGCACACCACAATCAAGGATAAGGTCCCAAGGTCAAAAATGTTGGCTCAAAAACAAATGTTAATCACGCACATCGCAGGGGCTGATAAAACAAGTTATTACTTTGCTTCTTCAATAAGTTGAATTAATTTTTCGGCTCTGTTTTCCAGTTGATCACAAAGCTCATGGTTAACTTTTTTTAATCTCAACAGTTCCTCTGAAATGTTTAAAGCTGCCAGGATGGCAACGTTCAATGTTTTCAAACCGTTGCCGGAGTGTAAAATCTCATCAACCTTTTTATTTAAAAACTGAACAACTTCGGCCACCTGCTCATCTTCCGAATCGCTTATCACAGAAAGTTCCTGGCCCAATATTGTTATGTTGTAACTGTTTTTCAAAACACACGCCCTGGAAGCTTATTTTGCTGCATCTACATCTGCAATTAAATCAAGCAGTGAATCCACCCTTGCGCGTACGCTGTTCCTTTCCTCATCCAATACCTTTATTTTACCATTTAACTTCTCTATTTCCGCCTCTTTATCTTTTAATGTATCCTCCAATGTCTGAATTTGTTTTTTTAAAGAAACTTTTTCATTCACTATAGTTTTAATTTTCTCTTCCAGTTTCGCAAATTTTTCCAGTTCCACGATAGAATTCACCCTTCCTTCATTAAATAAAGTATGATTTTCCATAAGTTTCTTTTTCCTTATTTTATGCCAATTTATAGATTTAATGTCAAGTCATTATTTTAATCTCGCAAGTCATCCAGAGACTGGAAATATTTTTTTAAATTATCAATCATTTCCTGTTCATTATTTATCTTTCCGGCCAGTTCCCGGAATTTATGCGAATTGTCTAAGCCCTTGGTATACCAAAGAATATGTTTACGAAAACTCTTTCCGGCCAGTTTGATTCCCAGCAACTCGGATTCCATTTTCCAGTGATTTTCAATCATTTCCAGACGTTGATTAAGCGACGGCAGGCAGTCTATGTCCACACCGCCTAATATTTGTGAAACACCTTTAAAAATCCATGGGTTGCCTAATGCCCCGCGGCCGATCATTACGGCGTCGCAGTCAGTTTCAGCAAGCATATTGACCGCGTCCTGCGGCTGCCTGATATCACCGTTGCCAATCACCTGAATTTTAACGGCTTTTTTAACGGAAGCGATTATTTTCCAATCGGCATGACCGCTGTAACCCTGGTCGGCTGTGCGGGCATGCACAGTAATCGCATTGGCGCCGGAATCCTCAATCGTCCGGGCGATTTCCACTGCGTTGATTGAAGAGCGATTCCATCCGGAACGAATCTTTGCACTAACCGGAATTTTAACGGCTTTTTTGACTGCTTCGATTATCCGGGCAACCAGGGCGGGATCTTTCATTAAAATTGCACCGGCACCGGCCTTGATCACTTTTTTGACCGGACAGCCCATATTGATATCAATCAAATCGGCGCCGTGACCCTCAACAATACGGGCGGCTTCAGCCATAATTTCCGGATCGGCTCCGAAAATCTGCGCACCCAGCGGACGGTCATCAGCACAGCTTTTCAGATACTCATACGTCTTGGCCGTTTTGCGAATAAGACCGTTGGAACTGATCATTTCTGTGTAGGCTAATGCGCAACCCTGCTCACGCGCCAGTAAGCGGAAAGGGAGATTGGAAATTCCCGCGAGCGGCGCCAGCAAGGCTCTTTTTTTTGCGGCTGTTTGAATGAGGTCCATCATGTAAGGAGGTGTTTCTCCGCGCGGGCGAGCTCTTCCAGCGTGTTGATTCCCATCACCTCAACGTAATCATCCGCGATAAACGACTTGACCTTTTTCCCTTCGCGGACAGCGATCTCGACAATATCCGTCAGATAATATTCGCCCTGTCGATTGTTGTTAGTCACTTTTCCCAAAGCGTCAAAAAGAAATTTTGTATCCACACAGTAAATGCCGGTGTTGATTTCTCCGATTTTCTTCTCTTCATCCGTGGCATCCTTGTGCTCCACTATTTTCAACACATTGCCCCGGTCATCCTTGACGATGCGGCCATAGGCATGCGGCGGAGGGGGAACCGTTGTCAGCACGGAAACCACCGCGCTGTGGGCAAGATGATTATCAATCAGCGATTGGATGGTTGAAGATTTTAAAAGCGGCACGTCGCCGCAAAGAATAACGGTAAGGCCATCATAATGAGAAAGCGCATGGTTTGCCTGTAAAACAGCGTGCCCCGTTCCCAACTGCGGATTCTGCTCGACAAAAATACAGCCGCTGACGGCAAATGTTTCTCTGACTTTCTCCGCCTGATGGCCGATAACCGCCACAATCTTTTCCGCGCCAGCCGCTTTTGCCGCTTCGATGGAATAATGCAGCAGGGGTTTTCCGTTCAATTCATGAAGAACCTTAGCCTTATCCGATTTCATGCGGGTACCCTTCCCCGCCGCCAATATCAACGCACAAAATTTCGCTTCGTTCACCTGATTAACGTTCCCTTCATTATTTATTCATTTCCTGAATATACGGCGCTACAATCATCACTTCCTTAATCGATTTCTGATCTGCATTCTCGATGATAAACGTAATGCCGCCGTACTGATAATGCTCTTTGCGCCGGGGAATCCTGCCCATCTGCTGCATCAGGAAACCGCCGACCGTTTCATAGTTGCCTTCTGGAAGTTTGACTTTTATCAATTGCCGCAACGTGCCCATCTCCAGACGTCCCGATACCAGATATCGGCCGGGGGCAATTTGTCTGTAAAGTTTTTCTCCCGCCACATACTCATCAATCGTTCCGACAATTTCTTCGCCAATATCCTCTATGGTGACCACGCCGGTCGCGCCGCCGTATTCATCAACGACCACGGCCATCTGCTCGTCTTTTTTCTGCATTGCCGCGAGCAGTTCGCTGACCTTTTTTGTTTCCGGAACATAAAAGACATCCTTACGCATGCAGGATGCAACCGTCGCTTCGCCGACACCTTCCCCTTTCTGCCTGTCTTTAAGGAGCATTTCAAAAAGATCGAAGTAGTGCAGAATGCCGACGATGTTGTAAACCGTATCTTCATAAACGGGAATGCGCATGTATTTTTTGTCGGCCACAACGCCTATCGCCTCTGAAATTTTCATCGAAGCCGGCAGTGCCGTCAGGGCTGAAACCGGAACCATGATTTTCATCGCCGTCAGTTCGGAAAAATCAAAGACGCGGCTGACCATTTCCTTTTCCCGGGTCAGGATATCGCCGCCTTTGGTTTTCTCACCCAGAATGTATTTCAGTCCTTCCTTGGTAATGTGCGAGGTTTGCCCGCTTTTGCTGTCGGACGACAAATGCACCGTGCTTCGGGAAACGGCCGCTATCACAAACGCAATCGGATAAAAAATGATCGATGAAAAACGGATAAAATAAGCGACCCGCACCGCCATGGTTTCCGCATAATACAGAAAAACGCTGCGGGCGATAATCATCAAAAAAAGCGTCGGTATCATAATCAGAAAAGCGATTTGTTCGCCCCGGGCCTGTCCGAAAAACGATATCATAAGACCTGTAATCAGCGTCGAAGCGATGATAATCGCGAGGTTGGTCCCGACCAGCGCGGTGGAAATAAACCACTCCGGTTTTTCTTTGAGCTCAACGGCCCGGTTGGCGGCTTTCGAACCCTGATGCGCGCGGTTTTTCAGTTTATTGATATCGGAAGCAAAAAGCGCCACCTCGCCGCCGGAATAAAGCATTTCCAGCATCAGACAGAATAATACGGCCGCGACGATTAAATATACACTCATGACTCTTCGGGTTCCTCAACCGGTTCTTTCGTAATTCTAACCTTCAATATTCTTGTTTTGCCGACGTCACTCACGCAGAATACATATCCGGCTGAACGCACTTCTTCGCCTTTCTGCGGCATCTTGCCGAACAGATGAAGCACCAGCCCGCCGATGGTATCGAATTCATCCTCGGGCAATTCGGCTTCGAGAAGTTTATTGCACTGCTCAACCGACATATTTCCGGGAACGATCACCGAATTTTCATCGAGTTTTTCGCATCCGTCGCAAGCCAGGTCTTCATCGCTATCCGGCTCTTCAAAAATATGCTCCAGGATATGCTCCAGCGTAATCATGCCGGAAACTCCCCCGTATTCGTCCACCACAATGGCAATTTGTAAAAATTTTTTTTGAAAATCATGCAGCAGGCCATTCACCGTTTTCTGTTCGGGAACAAAATACGGTTTGGCCAGAAGGCTGAAAATGCTGCTTTGCGTTTTTCCGCGCCAGATATTATTGAGCAGATCACGCGCGAATAAAATGCCGGCAATATCATCCCGGTCTTCCCGGTAAACGGGAACACGTTCCTGCCGGGCCGCGGCGATGGAGTGAATCATGTCGTCAACCGGCATGTCCAGGGGCAGGCAGAACATATCCACGCGGGGCACCATGATATCCGTCACCGGCCTGTCGCCCAGTTCAAATATTTTATTGATTAATTCTTTCTGCGCTTCATCCACGACGCCTTCCAGACTGCCGGCGTCGATCAGCGTTTTAAATTCCTCCTCCATCAGGACTTCCGACTCTTCGGCTTTGTCGTTTGAACCGTAACGCAGCAGGAAAAGACCGGAAACCTTTTCCAGGGCTGAAACGATTGGATATTCCAGGCGTGAGATAGCCGTCAGCAGCGGAGAAACCAATGAAGAAATCTGCATCGGATAGGTAACGCCGAATGTTTTGGGAATGGCTTCGCCGACAAAAAGCAGAACAACCGTCGTGAAAACGATGGAAACCCACTGACCGCTGGAACCGAAGAGTCCGATGAAAAAAGAGGCCGCCAGAATGGAAATGCTGACATTAACCACTTCGTTGCTGGTCACGATCGTAATCAGCAATCTGCGCTGATTGGAAAGCAATTTAACGACATAATTGAAAAACGGATAGTTATCCTGCTTCATCTTGTGCAGATGCAAGTCCCGCAGCGAAAGCAGAGCGGCCTCCGCCGAAGAAAAAAATCCGGAGAGTCCGAATAAAATGATCAGAACAACAATATCAGAATTCCAGCCCAAGGATTTCCCCGCCTCTCATGTTCGTTGATGTTGCTTACGGTTTCAATTTATCAGATTATAGAAAAAAAATAAACCATGCCTTCTTTATTGATTATTCAGCATTCTTTTTATATAGTCACACAACACAACGATCAGGAGATTTTCCCATGCCCAAGATATTACTCATCGGAAACGGCGCCCGCGAGCACGCACTGGCGGAAGCCATCGCGCGTTCCGCGCAAAAACCCCGGTTATTCGCTTTTATGAAATCCAACAATCCGGGCATTGCGTCTCTTTCAGAAAAAGCCAGGCTGGGTTCTTACGCTGACCTTGATTCGATCACCGAATTCGCCACGGAAAACAAAATAGAATTTGCCGTGATCGGACCGGAAGACCCTCTGAACAACGGGGTCGCGGACGCTCTGGCTGCGATAAACATTCCCGCTGTAGGGCCGACAAAAACGCTGGCCCGTCTGGAAACGTCCAAGTCCTTTACCCGGAATCTGGTCAGTAAATATAATATCCCCGGCAATCCGCAGTTCAAAGTATTTAAAACGCTCGATGGCGTCGAAGATTTTCTCAGTCAACTGGAAGGTATCGTTTTGAAACCGGACGGACTGACGGGCGGCAAAGGCGTGCAGGTTCAGGGAGATCATTTTGAAACGAAGAAGCAAGCGTTGAATCTTTGCGAACAGATACTGGCCGGAGGCGCTTCCCTGGTGGTGGAAGAAAAATTCGACGGGGAAGAATTTTCGCTGCAATGCCTGTGCGACGGAAAAAATGTCGTTGCCACGCCGCTGGTGCAGGATCATAAAAGAAGATTCGACGGCGATAAGGGACCCAACACCGGCGGCATGGGGTCGTATTCACTGGCCGATCATTCCATGCCTTTTCTGAAACCGCAGGATCTGCAGGACGGGCTGGAAATCACCCGCCAGGTCGCGGCGGCACTTTTGAAAGAAACGGGCAGCCCCTACAAAGGCATTATGTACGGAGGATTCATCGCCACAAAAGACGGCGTGAAACTTTTGGAATACAACGCACGTTTCGGCGATCCCGAAGCCATGAATATTCTGCCGCTTCTCAAAACCGATTTTGTGGATGTTTGCCGGCACATCATTGCCGGAACGCTGGATCAGATAAAAATTGAGTTCGACAGAAAAGCCACGGTCTGCAAGTATGTTGTGCCGAAGGGCTACGGCCTGCCCGCCGACCATCCCGATGCCGCCTCATCCAGGGCGAAAATTGAAGTGGGGAATGTGGGGCAAGCCAGGCTATATTATTCATCCGTGGATCAGAAGGATGACGGCTTGTATTTGAGCTCTTCACGCGCCATTGGTGTTGTCGGAATTGCCGATAATCTGGCGGATGCCCGCAAAATTGCCGAGGAAGGCGTTAAAGCCGTCAAAGGTCCTGTTGCTTATCGTGAAGACATCGGCACCGACGCGCTCATCCAGAAGCGCATCGATCACATGAAGACGGTACGAAAAGAATAGACCGGGGATTGTTTCACAAACAATCCGCCATAACGTTAACGGCGTATGTTGCAACCTTTGGGTTATTCGGCAAATGCGCCCTGCACATCCGGAGCGTTTCATGTCAAACCATTCTACAACGGAGCCTTATGTACGCCTTGACTTTCTGGATTCCCTGCGCTGCTTTGCAATCATCTATGTGATCATCAGTCACCTGATCCTGATTCCTCAACCTAATCTCGCAATTCCCGCATGGATTGCCCCGTTTCTAATCAACGGCGGCGATGCCGGCGTCAGCCTCTTTTTTGTCTTGAGCGCGTTCTCCCTCTCCTATGCCATGGATCAGCGTTCGAAAGAGAAACGGCTTCTGCGAAATTTTTACATCCGGCGTTTTTTCCGAATCGCGCCTTTGTTTTATATTTTGATGGTGATCTATTGGATTCGCGATGCTGTTGTCTTTAATGTACTGCATCCGGTATGGGAAATTCTGATCAACGCCTCGCTTTTGTTTAATCTGGCGCCATGCTGCATAACCGGATTTGTGTGGGCCAGTTGGACGGTCGGTGTTATTGCCCTGCTGTACCTGATTTTTCCGGCAATCCACCAATACATCCGCAATCTCCATGGAGCGCTGGCGTTGTTTATCGCATCCGTTCTGATCGCGTGGGGATGGTCGTATGTTATAAAAAACTACGGCGTAGCGGTCGGATACCTGAATACGGAGGACGTCGGCTTCGCCTGGGGCTTCGGTTTTCTCCAGCACTTGCCGGTGTTCGTCTGCGGCATTGTAATTTATCGGCTGTTTTTTGATTACATGATCAAAACGACACGGAAATCCCGACAACTCTACGGAACGATATCGATCCTGGCCTTTGCCCTGTTTTACAGCATCCTGCTTACCGAAAGTATGCAGAATTTACTCTGGGGCAGGACGATTCTGCACGGCATCTGTTTTTCATTGCTTGTGCTGGGGCTGGCATTGAATCCGTTCCGTTTTCTGGTCAACGCCAAAACTGCTTATCTGGGCAAGGTCAGTTATTCGATGTATCTTTTCCATCCGCTCATCATTTTCACCATCATTCCCGTTTATCACCGGATATACGATATCATGCCGGCGGATATCGCAGGATACGTCGCGTCACTTCTGCTGACGCTTGCTTTGCTGATCGCGATATCACTGATAGCCTACAGATACATTGAACGGTCGGGAATAATGTTGGGAGAAAACGTTATCGGCAGATCATGATATGCCGGTGTGACAAACAATCATTCCAGGAAACAAGGAGAATGCAATGCTCTTCCACAAACGCATCACGGACATTATACGACAGCGTAAATCCATTCGCAGTTACACGGATCAACCGATTGAAAAAGAAAAAGAGGCGTCATTGAATGCATTTCTTTCGGAAAACACAACAGGACCCTTCGGAACGAAATCGCGGTTTATCTTGATCGCGGCAACGGCACAGGACAAGGAATCCCTCAAGGGTCTTATCACCTATGGAATGATAAAAAATCCTGCAGGGTTTGTCGTCGGCGCCGTTGAAAACAAACCTCACAACCTGGAAGACTTCGGCTACCTCATGGAGAAAATCATTTTGAAGGCAACCGATCTGGGACTGGGCACTTGCTGGCTGGGCGGAACATTCAATACCGGCGGCTTTGCGCAGAAGATCGCTTTACAACCCAACGAAGTCCTGCCTGCCGTAACGCCGGTCGGTCATGCCGTTACAAAACTCTCGATCATGGATTCCGTTATTCGAACATCTGCCGGAGCGAATAATCGCAAACCCTGGAGCTCATTGTTTTATAAAGACGACAACCCTCTTGCCATCGAACAAGCCGGACGTTACGCCACACCACTCGAAATGGTCCGTCTTGCGCCTTCGGCCAATAACTTTCAGCCCTGGCGAATCATTATGGAACCCAAATCGAATCTGTTTCATTTTTACATCAAGCGCGTACCCGGCCTGAAACAATTATCCTTCATGAAATCGGATTTACAGCGCGTGGATATCGGCATCGCCATGTGTCATTTCGCACTGACGGCAGAAGAAGAAGGCTTGCAGGGCATCTGGAGAGTAAATGATCCCCGTTCGGGGGGCATGGCTAAAAAACTTGAATACATCGCAACCTGGGTCGCGAACCATTAGTATCTTGTCACGTGATGCTCGGCCAGTCCGAACAGATTGGTCAGCGGATATATTCTGTTGTTCTCGTCTTTGAACCGACCGTTGTACATGCCGAACGGCTGGTGAAAATCGGATCCGATCAGCCCGACGCTGATTTTCTCGGCCCGTTCCCCTGACGGGGCAAACAGTAATTCCATGAAGCCATCATTCGTCCTGACTTCCCACTGATGCAGGACGTTTTTTTCATCAAATTTAAAGCGCGCCGCTTTCAAACAGTATATTTTGCCGTCCACCCACATGCAGTTTTCATTGTAATCTTCGTCATCGGCAATCATGTTCTGGCAGAGATTGAAGGCCATCAATTCCCCGTATTCGTTGTACCCGGCGGCCGTCGCCCACTTCCAGAAACTGACATACGGATAGTAGGTTTTCTGTTCATCCATCAAAGCGATATCTTCCTTTTTGTTGATGACAACTCTTTGCGAGCCCAGGAGGAGTTCTCCCCCGGCAGGCGCGGCGAATTTGTGTGTGTAAAAAGGCCGGAATGGCGTAACCGGAGAGACCTGAACCAGCGGCTCAATGCTTTTTAAATCTTCGAATACGGTTATCTCGCCTTGAACCGCAGGAATATTTTTCACGCCCTTGATATCCACGATAATTTTATGAAACCCGTCTTTAAGCTTGTTTTCAAAACGCAGATAATAGCCGCTCTTTTTGAATTCGCAAAAATCATCATAGACCTGCGCAGCGACGCGCGAAGATCTTCCCGGCAGTTGTACACTGTGTTCAAAGCGTTTGTTTTCTTTCCTGTCATACGCATAGAAAAAGGAAACGCCCATAAATTTGGCGTCAAAGATGACCATGCCGAAATAATGCGATGGCGTAATGACGCCGAAATGCTGCCATTCCTTCAGGCGGAAGCTCTTCCACCAGGAGGAAGCTTTGCGCGACTCGTTAAACGGCACATCAAGAATATTGGCGTTGGTAAAAGGCGCGCGAAATGTTCCGAAGTTAATTTTCCCGTCTTTTTCCACCATGCTTTCAGGCGTTGTGACTACATTTCTCACGATGACTCCACCCCATAGTTTATTAATGTTTTTATAAATCTAAATTTTTAAAAGTTTTGGGAAATTTTCATCCAGGACAGCATTCCACTTTTCTATCATCGGTTTTATTTTCTCCATCAGCTCCGTAAAGTCACCTTCAATGGTTACGGAAACAATTTTATCGCCCTGAGCAATTTGATTGACCACTTTCTGGTCGGCGTCGCTGACCACTTCGCCGAATACCGTGTGTTTGCCGTCCAGCCACGGAGTTGGCACATGGGTAATAAAAAACTGACTGCCGTTGGTTTGCGGTCCGGCGTTGGCCATCGAAAAAATGCCGGGCTTGCTGTGCCGCAATTCTTTGACGAATTCATCCTGAAATCTGTAGCCGGGTCCGCCGCGGCCGTCGCCGAAAGGACATCCGCCCTGAATCATGAAATCCGGAATCACCCGGTGAAACTTCAAGCCATTATAATAACCGCGTCGTGCCAGATTGATAAAGTTCCCGACGGTAACCGGTGTTTGATCCGCAAAAAGTGTTAAATTAATTGTTCCCTTACTGGTTTCAATAACCGCTTTTAAATCGTTTGCCATTTTAATCTCCTTCCTGTGTTATCTGGCAAAAACTGTAAAGATTGCCTATGAATAAGTCAAGACAAAAAGGTATGATTAAATAATATCAATAGATTTGATTTCGCCTTATATGTTATAAGTCAAAAAAATTGATTCAAGGAGGATGCTTATGAAAAAATTAATGATGCTTCTTTCTATCGCAATTTTTATCACCGCAGTTTCAGCTTACGCCGCTGAGGATAAAAAACAGGAGCTACGCCCTGTCCAGAAGATCATGCAGGCCCGCGCGGCTTCGTTGACAGCCATGGACCAAAATCTTGAAGCGAAAAATTTCAAGGCTATCATTAAAGATGCCGATGAAATGGCCGCAGAGACAGGCAAGACGGCCGGAAAACTGGACAATCCTTTGGCTAAGAAAATAACGATGGATTTAGCCGCACTGGCGAAAGAACTATCAAAAGCGGCTGCCAAAGGTGATGTTCAAACTGTAAAAGCGAAGTTGGGTGAAATTAAGGCGAAATGCGGGGAGTGTCACGTTAAAATACGTGATAAAGGCAAAATATAATTATTATACGTCTCACGCATCTCATCCTCTTTCTCTGATAACACATCGGCGGTTGGAACAAGTTTTCCAACCGCTTTTTTTAAAATCGCAATGATGAAGGACACCGATAAAATAAAAAATCTTTTAAACCGCAAACTCGTGGCCTGGTACAGGCGTAATCAACGCTCCCTTCCCTGGCGTAAAACCGACGATCCATACCGTATCTGGATTTCGGAAATCATGCTCCAGCAAACCCAGGTTGATACGGTGATTCCTTACTATCATCGTTTTCTGAAAACGTTTCCCACTGTTTCCTTGCTCGCCCGCGCTCCCTTGCAGGACGTGCTCAAAACCTGGGAAAATCTGGGTTACTATTCTCGAGCGAGAAATATTCATGCTGCCGCTAAAGAGATTGTGGAAAAGTTCGGCGGAAAAATCCCAGATAATCTGGAAGAAATAAAAACTCTCCCCGGCGTAGGCCTTTACACAGCCGGAGCGATCTTAAGCATTGCTTATGGACAGGCTGTTCCCGCTGTTGACGGCAATGTCCGCCGGATTTTATGCCGACTTTTTGCCATCCGCAAACCTGTGGACGACGCGCGGGAACAAAAGCTATTGCAGAAGCTTGCCGCTTCGCTGATTCCCCTCAAACATTCGGGTGATTTCAACCAGGCCCTGATGGATCTGGGCGCAACGATCTGTAAACCAAAGAATCCGGATTGTGCCCATTGTCCTATAGGCAATCTATGCCAGGCGCGACGTCACGATTTACAAAACGTTCTGCCGATAACAAAGAAAGTTTCGATAATCCCGCATCGGCAGGCGGTTGCCGCCGTCATCCGGAATTCAAAGAATATGTTACTGATGGTTCAGCGCCCGGCATCCGGCCTGCTGGCCTCGTTGTGGAAACTGCCCGGCGGTTTTGTTGAAACGGGTGAAGACATGGAAAATAGTTTGAACCGTAATGTTAAAGAAGAACTCGGCATTTCCATACGATCGGGGAAACATCTGGCATCGGTCAATCATACCTACTCGCATTTCCGCGTAACCCTTCACGCCTACGAATGCCGTCTGCTCAAAGGCACCCCCAAACCGCTCGGCTGCCAAAACTGGCGCTGGGCATCAAAAGCCGATTTTAAAAAACTGCCTTTGTCGAAGATTGACAGAATGATAGTGAGACTCGTTGAGAGCGAACAAAGTGATGCTCGAAGCGCAAGTGGAATGATCCCCGAAGCGCAGCGAAGCGGGATAATGAGTACATTATAATTTATCAGGAGTGTAACGACGTTGGAGAGCGAACAAAGTGAAGCTCGAAGCGCAAGTGGAATGATCCCCGAAGCGCAGCGAAGCGGGATAATGAGTACATTATAATTTATCAGGAGTGTAACGACGTTGGAGAGCGAACAAAGTGAAGCTCGAAGCGCAAGTGGAATGATCCCCGAAGCGCAGCGAATGGGGATTGACACTCGCTGATAATGAAAATTAAACTTTGCGTGCGCTCTTTAAATAAAAAGGATGAATTTGATTATTTAATCAACCGTGATAGGTAATCGCAATATATTTTTCAAGGACAGATTCCATGTTTGGAAATAACCGCGCTGATATCAGAGTGGGTTCACATGTCAAGGTTGTGCAGAAGCAGGACCAACGCACAGGCACGCTTACAGAAGGCGTCGTGCGAGACATTCTCACGAAGTCAGCCACCCATCTGCACGGCATCAAGGTGCGCCTGGAAGGCGGGATTGTGGGCAGAGTTAAAGAGATTCTCTGATTCTATATTAATGAGAGGTGGAATAGGATTCGGATATTCTGCGTAGAGGGAAATTTTCTCATTCCCTCCGCCCGCTACCATAATGAAGTGTTATGTTCCCTGAACTCTCCCGATAAATAATTTTTAATTGCTTATTCTCATTGTTTTCTGTAACTTACGTCATCAGTTCATTAAAACGTTGGGAAAGTAGTGAAGATACATATAAATATTGTTTAAAGGTAACATGGGGAAACTCTTATGAGTCAACGGGTTTATAGATCTTACAAAGAACCTATCAGAAAGGGATTAACTTGGGAGGAATACTGGAAAGGTGATGATAGAGGTTTGATCGGTTGCTGGGAACTCGGAAGGGAATTACGGGAGAAAGAACCAGAGTTAGCAAAACGTGCAGAAAATGGGGAACTTCCTGTATTGGTATGGAAAGGTGGTGTTGAGAAGCGATTAAAGATAGCTGAAAAATATGGAACTCTCAATTACCTAGCGGAATGGCAAGGATTGAGGGGAGAAGACTTAAATATAGATTTATCCTTAGAGCGGGAAATTATCTGTTCTAAAACTGGAATGAAAATCATCTATACAGGAGACGTTGAAAAGTATTGCAATGCATAAAGGAAGGATTAGAGTACCTTAAACTTTATATCAAAACAAATAATGTAATTGGGAAAGATTATGAAATCAAATCCTGACTTTGTAGCGGTTGATTTTGAATATGCGACTCGTGAAAAAGGAACAATTTGTTCTGTCGCTATTGTGTCATTTAAGGACGGCGAAATAATTGACAAGTTTAATTCGTTAGTTCAGCCTCCCAAAAATGAATATGAATTGCGCAATACTTTTGTACATAATATACATTCTCGTTTAACAGAAAACGCTCCTTCCTTTGTGGAAATATTTCCAGAAATTTATAAAAGACTAAATAACAATACAGTTGTTGCGCATGGCGCTTTTCATACCGACAAAGTATGCTTGGAACAAGCTATTATTCTAAATAACATTGAGGCTTCTTTAAATATTAAGTGGGAATGTACTCAAAAGATATGTGAATGCGGATTAGCTGTTGCTTGTAAGGCTTGTAAAATTGAGTTATCTCATCACGAAGCGTTATCTGATGCTATTGGTTGTGGGATTTTGTATTCCAAATATTTGAAAAGCGATTTACCTTTTAACGAACTTCAGAGGGTAAAAAATGAGGAAACAACTTTAAACAATAACATTAACTACCCCAGTCATTTAACTGGAGACGTTTTAAAGCCAGACTTTGAAAAGGCTAAAAATAAAACCAACCCCTTCTATAAGAAAAAAGTTGTTATTTCTGGTTTTGATAAAAGCGATAAAGAAAGAATTGCAAAGGAGTTGAAAGATCTTGGCGCTGATGTTGATAGTAATGTTAGTAATAGCACCAATTTTTTAATAACCGGTGATAATGTTGTCGGTCCTGTTAAATTGGATAAAATGCAGGCAAACATTTTAAAAGGGAAAGATGCGCAAATTATAAGCTTATTAGAGTTTAATGAATTGAAAAAATAACAGCATCGGTGTTATGTCCTAGGAACTCTAAGAGCCGGACTTTTCGGCGATTGGCTATACGTGTTTGTTATATGCTGATGCAAAATCCAATCTCATTTCAAGAGTCCCGGGCCAATTGTAGCAACGCCCTTGAATATTAAATGTTTTTGGGGAACCATAATTACTTTCAAGATATTTATAAAGGTTCTCTGGCCCCTCTATCCAAGGAAGTATAATAATTGAATGGTCGAGCTTTACTGCAAGTGCAGTAACGGGCTTTTCGGTCAAACATATGAAATTTTTTTGAGTAATTTGGGGATCGGAAGGAAGCCAGTAATAATCAATGATATCCTTCTTATAATTCACAATCTGTTCACGAACAGCTGAAAGCCTTTCGTCCAATGCAAAGCGATAACCGAAAAAGGCAAAGCAGATAATGAAAGCGGTTTTCAGATCTCCAATCTTACTGTACTTAACATGATATGCTGCTTTAGGCGTGATCGTGAATTTCATTTCATCCCATTCGCCAGCCTTATGAAGATAGTTCATGTAGTCTTCATATGCCTTGAGCTTCTTGGGATCATTAATCTTTCTCACCGGCTTTATTGATGGTCTACCTTCCTCCTTTTCGAAGTTTATATTAAGCGTTTCTCCTCCAATTAAGAAACTTGCTTCGCCCTTGAAGTTTCGTCTTTGTCCCATAACCGCCTCAGTGAAATCAATTAATTTCTGTCGTTGAAAGACTGCAAAATCGACTGAGTATCCTGCTACCGAATTACACTTCTTACACGTTAGCGCTAAAGGCTTCCCTCCTACTTTTTGCGGTGGAGCATGTTCAAGTGTGAGTAAATCTACATCTAGAGCTTCAGGCAGATACAAATTACTGCAAATGGGACAACAATAACATTCCTGCTCAATAGCAGATATGTTCTTGAGGGCAGTAGCACCCCTCTCGAAGAACTTCCTTTTAAGATCACTCTTTTTCATATCTTATTGCTCATGTAATAATTAATATACACAACACGTAAAATCTTGTTCTTAATGCAAAATCTGTTTTGGGAATGGTTCATTGTTTACAGAAAATATTCTTGAAAATCAATGGAATATTAATTTCTAAAGTTTAGACGCATTTCCGGATTTACACTAAGGACACCATGGCCCGACAGAAACATGCGAGAATAACAAGAATCGTAGTAATTCCATTTTCAATTCAATGATGATACCGAGGCGGCAAGGAGGAGGCACCGGAGGCGTATAACTAATACGTTGAGGACGCCGACGACGCAGCCAACAAAGGTAGCGCTTGAATTGGAATGGAATTGCCTGACTACAACAGCGCTGTGCTGAAATAGCGTTCGGCGCGGTCGGGAAGCACCGTGGCGATGTTGCCGGAATATTTTTTCTCCAACTGACGCGCGGCCCAGACATTCGCCCCGGATGAAATGCCGACCAGCAGTCCCATGCTTCTTCCCAGTTCACGTGTCGTTTCGATGGCGGCTTCGTCGGTGACTTCAATAACATCGTCCACCAGGTTGATATCAAGCACGGCGGGAATAAAACCATCGCCGATTCCCTGGATTTGATGCAAGCCCGGTTCGTGGCCGAGCAACGCGGAAACATTTTTCGGTTCCACGGCCATGATACGGACATCGGGCCGATGCTCCTTGAGAAATTTTCCCACCCCCTGGAGGGTTCCGCCGCTTCCGACGCCCGCAACAAAAAAATCAACCACCCCGTTCATCTGACGCCATAACTCCCGCGCCGTTTCCTCGTAATGCACGCGCGGATTGTCCGGATTTTCAAATTGCTGCGGCACATACACGTTCGGATTCGATGCCGCCAGCTCAGCGACTTTTTTCACAGCCCCTCCGATGCTTTCCTCGGCGGGCGTTAAAATCAATTCGGCGCCCAGCGCCTCAATGAGTTTCTTGCGCTCTTCACTCATATTCTCGGGCATCACGATGATCACACGGTATCCCTTCAGCCGTCCGACAAGCGCCACGCCGATGCCGGTGTTCCCACTGGTGGGTTCAACAATGATCGTGTCCGGTTTTAGCTTCCCGTCGCGCTCGGCGCCTTCCAGCATTGATAAGGCAACACGGTCTTTGATGCTTCCCCCCGGATTCAGAAATTCAGCTTTGGCGAAAATGCGCGAATTTTTGAGCTGGATGAGCGGCGTATTGCCGATCAGATTGAGGATGTTATCCGTTAACATTGATCGTCTCGCATATTGAAATCATATCAGCTTTTAAGATTCCTCATCCCGACACATCGGGATGGCGGAATGACAAAAAATTTTAACAAGGAAAAAGCTGCCGTTATGTCCCGGCGCTGTCGTATTCCGCCGAAGCCAGTTTTATGCACACAGCAAGAATTTCGATGGCTTTTCCCAGTTCGGCAACAGGCGGACGGGTCGGGGATATCCGGATATTCGAATCCCTGGGATCCTTGCCGAAAGGAAATGTCGCACCGGCCGGCGTAATGGCGACACCGGCTTCCTTGCAAAGCGCCACCGCCCGTTTGGCAACCGGCTTTGTCGTATCCAGACTGATAAAGTAACCACCCGCCGGTTTGCTCCAGGTCGCCAACCCGGTCCCATTCAGTTCCATGGAGAGCACTTTATCCGTAATGTCAAATTTGGGTTTGAGCAGTCTTGCATGTTCCTTCATGATGCCGGCCACTCCACCCGGATAACTGCCGAGGAACTTGACATGGCGCAGTTGCTCCAATTTGTTGGGTCCGATGAACATGGTCCCGAAAAGTTTGGCAATATACGCCAGATTGGCCGGGCTGGTCGCCATAAACCCGACACCCGCGCCCGAAAAGGTGATCTTGGATGTTGAGCCAAAGAGATAGACCCGGTTGGGATTCCCCGCCTCCTCACAAGCACGCAGAAAATTCTTCGGTTTGACCGGATTGTCAACCAGATGATGAACGACGTAGGCGTCGTCGGCAAAAATGGTGAAATCCGGAGCGGCTGTTTTCATGGCGGTCAGTCTTGCCACGGTTTTGTCGGAAACCGTCTCGCCGCCGGGATTGGAATAGGTGGGCACAAAAATAATTCCCTTGACGTTTGCGTCCGCCGCGGCCGCTTTTTCCACCTCGTCCATATCCGGCCCTTCTTGGGTCATTCTGACCTGGATCATCTCGAATCCCAGTGTGGAAAGGAGCGTGAAATGCCTGTCATAGCCGGGTACGGTGACAATCATCTTGGGTTGACCTTTGCACCACGGCGCGGGACTTCCCACCACCCCCCGCAGGAGCGCCCACATCAGCACATGTGAAATAATTTGCAGGCTGGAATTGTTTCCCACGATCATTTCTTCCGGCCTGACGCCCAAAATGCCGGAAAATAATTCACGGGCCTCCGGCAGGCCCAGAACGCCGCCGGGATAGTTGCGAACATCGAAACCGCTTTTAGTTTTGACGTCCTTTTCCGTTACATTGCCGAGCAGCGCGTTCGACAAATTAAAATTATCGTCTCCCGGCTGGCCGCGTTCAATATTCAATTGCAGACCAAGCCCCTTGAGGGATTCGTAACGCAACTGCAAGTCTTTCAAGCTTTCCATACTTTTCTCCATCATTTTTCCGTTTAATGGTGGAACAATCTCAGGCCGCAAAAGGCCATGACGATGCCGTATTTGTTGCAGGTGTCAATCACCTGCTGATCGCGAATAGAACCGCCCGGTTCGACAATCGCCGTCACGCCGCTGCGGCGGGCACGCTCGATATTGTCGCCGAAGGGGAAGAACGCGTCGCTGCCCAGACAAACGCCGGTGACCGTGCTCAGCCATTTCTGCTTTTGGGCTTTAGTCAGGGGTTTGGGTTGTTTCGTAAAAGTTTGAGCCCAGACCTCGTTGCCGATGACGTCTTCCGGGGTGTCGCCGAGATAAACATCAATGGCGTTGTCGCGGTTGGGTTTGGCAACATCATCGCGGAAAGGCAGATTCAGCACCCTGGGCATGTGGCGCAGCTGCCAGTTGTCGGCCTTCTGTCCGGCCAGTCTTGTGCAGTGAATGCGGCTCTGCTGCCCCGCGCCGACGCCGATGACCTGACCGTCCTGGACGTAGCAGACGCTGTTGGATTGCGTGTATTTCAGTGTAATCAGGCTCAGCACCAGGTCGCGTTTTTGAGCATCGGTCAGTGTCTTGTTTTCCGTAACAATATTTTCGAGCATGCGATTGTCAATTTTTAAATCGTTGCGCCCCTGTTCGAAGGTAATGCCATAAACCTGTTTATGCTCCAATGAAACGGGCACGTAGTTGGAATCGATTTTAACAACATTGTAGTTGCCGCCCTTCTTGGATTTCAAAATCTCCAGAGCTTCCGGTTCATAGCCGGGAGCAATAATGCCGTCGGTTACTTCATTTTTAATAATTTTTGCCGTGGGTACGTCGCAAACATCGGAAAGCGCTATCCAGTCGCCGAAACTGCTCATACGGTCGGCGCCGCGGGCGCGCGCATAAGCGCAGGCCAGCGGGGAAAGTTTAACTTTAGCATCGATATGATACATCTTGCGCAACACTCTATCCAGGGGATAACCCAATGCCGCGCCGGCGGGAGAGACGTGCTTGAAGGAGGCCGCGGCCACCATGCCGGTATTCTCCTTGAGTTCTTTTACAAGCTGCCAGCTGTTAAATGCGTCCAGAAAATTAATATAGCCGGGCTTGCCGTTTAACACTTCCACAGGCAGATTACCGCCGTCCGCCATAAAAATCCGGGCCGGTTTCTGGTTGGGATTGCAGCCGTATTTTAGTTGTATTTCGTTCATGATTTATCCCTCCACTGCTTTGTATTTATTAATAATGACGTCTTTACAGGTTTTCGTCTTGAGATCGATGGCGCGCACAAACAGGCTCACCTTGTTGTCTTCGTTGAGTGCTTCCCAGAGCTTTGCAGCATATTGGGCGGGGTCTTCTTCATCCACCGCAACACATATCGGCTCGCCCGTAAAACTCGGAATCGGATTCCCGTTGCATTTATACGTGCTGATAAAGTGTCCCTCCGCGGCCAGCGGCTGTGAATAATCGAAGGTAAAGCGCTGCACGCTGTTTTCGTCGCCGTTGTCACTTTTTAAAATATTGAGTTTATAGGCACCGGTCTTCATGTTCACCACACCGGAAATACGCGGTGTCCAGTTGGGTTTGTCGTCCTCAAATGTGCGGGTGTTCAGCGCCGCTTCAAAGGCATAATGGGGAAATTCGTTACGGGACATAAAATCATAGATGGTGTTAGTCTGGTCACCGTTGGTCACGATGGTTGTCCTGTCAAATGTCAGCACCGGATTGTAAATAATCAGATGCGGGTCGGTCATTTTGGAAGGATCGGCCGCCTTGGTGCGAATGCCGCCGGCAATGGGGTCGAAAACGCGGTTGCGGCTGTTGGCGCTGCGGCCCATAATAAAGTAGGCAATCATGGCCTTGTTTCCACCGGGAGCTTTCCCGATGCAGATGCCGCGTCCGGGATATTCGTTTCCGGCCAGATATCCGTATAAGTTTTCTTTCATTTTTTAACGTCTCTCCTTGATAGTTGGTAAGGCAATTTTGCTGCGGGAGTATATTGAGAGAAGGCTCGTCTGTCAACTGGATTTGGATGAAATATTCATTTGGGAACCAAAAAAGAGACATTATTGACATTGAGGGCACTTTTTACCTGAAAGGCCAACCTCTCGTCGTCTCTTGTCAGCCATATTTGTGGAATCGCCCGGCAAATATTGCCGGGCGCCGCCTGCCATATTCATATTTCATGAATTTTTCCATTTTTTATAACGTGAAGATTAACAGGATTTTAAGCAATATTTTTCAAATCAATCGCCGTGAATGACGATCACTCGGTCCAGATTATTACCCTTTTGTCGGCTTGTCCGACCATTTGTCGCCAAGGTGTTTACTATATCCGATATTTATGCAGATAATTTACTCACGTTGAAAAGATAGAATGTGTCGTTAAACAACAGGCAGGGTGAAAATGAAAAGAAATATTATCGTTACTACAGCAATAAAGGAGAAGATATTATGTGGCAATCGATTATACCCAAGGCGCCGGACGATATTAGCGTTGATGATTTCTTTACTAAATTTGTGCCGGATCAGTTCAACCAGACGAAAGAACTGCTGGGCCTTATAGACTTCTCATTCCTGACCGGCGGTTATTTCAAGATGCAATTCGACATTGAAGGCAACGTTTATTCAGTGACGTTCAGGAATGAAGGGAATCTGGAAATAACAAAAGGTTACATTAACGAACCTCATTTTACCTTGGTCGTTTCTGAAAAAGACTGGCGGGATGCCGTTACCGGCAAGTTCAATGAGCTGGCCGATGATTTCACGGGTAATCCACTCTCGCTCATCGATGCCAAACATTATGAAGCATTCATGTCCATGAACGGCACGGTGAACATGAATTTGAGGAAAAAAGACGGCGGCGTGCTTCCCCTCAAGCTGATCTTTAATGACGAGGAGAAACCTGCTGTAACGGTTCACATTGATATGCTGGACGCGCTGCAACTGATGAACAAATCGGCCTCCGGCATTGGCTTGTTCATGAATGGCAAGCTCAAGTTCAGCGGCAGTATGGTGTTGCTGATGAAACTGCAAACCCTGATGTAGAGATATATCTCCATGGCCGGTTTGCTCAGCTTGGAAACGATCGTTCAAGACACATTCATGCCTGATGGCGAAATTCAGTAAACACATCAGGTCATCATACGGCATTGATGCATCTAGAATGACCCCTGCCGGAAACGATGTATGCCCACTCAGAGGTGTGGGTTATTCATGCCAGGATCAAACAACCCATCGGATAAACAGCCTGTTCCTGTCACCGATACGTTCGGTGATTCCAATAAATATTATATTGTGTACAATCCCTCGACCGTCAATCTGATGGAGAAAATCGGCGAGAAGCATTTTACGATAACCGATATCGTGGCATATTTGACGGGGAAAAGTCTGGAGACATGCCGCGAAGCAAACTATACGCAATTCCTCACCTTCAACAAAAACCTCTTGCGAAAAGGTTTGATGGAACAACTGGCGATCGAATCGTACAGTTTGTACTATATCGCCAATCAGATAAGCCGAGCAGACTCAACCGCAAAAGTGATCGCGGCTGATGATCATCGCAGAACGATCGGACAGATCATCTCCCGGGAAGGCAAAAAACCAGCGGCTGTTTTTATCACAGCCATGAGCGCGAGTTTTCCGGCCGCCTGTGCCGCGATCCTTGTTTTAAACAGGGTTGGCATTCCGGTCATCATCGGTGGCATCCATGTATCGACAAGTCCGCTGGATATTGATGTTTACCTCCGCGGCATCCTGGCCCATCCGGAACTTGTTGCGCAGGTTATCGGCGCGGGAGATCAGATGATCATCAAAGAAATTATTTCTGATATTGATCAGTTCTGCTTAAAAAAGGAATATCAGGGAGAAACGCCGATCAATGACGGCGCCTGGGGATGTTCCCGGGTCAGCGAGCTTCCGAAAATGAGGCCTGCCTTTATCAACAAACTCCCGATTGCCGGTCCGATACTTTCACGCATGATCGAAACAAACGTCTCCACCCCTTTTCTCGGATGCCCCTTTTCATGCAGCTTCTGTTCCATTTCATCCTTCCCGAAGGAAAAAAGGAAATTTACAGCCCGCTCGCCGGGTGATTTTGTAAATGAGCTCATGGCAAAACAGAAAAACGGAGCCAATTTTAAAAACCGATTTTATTTTATTTCCCCGGATAATCTTCTTGTCGGCGGGAAAACACTGCACCATATACTCGATAAGATGATTGAAAGTCCGCTGGCTGTCAACTATTTCGCCCAGGTCAGCATTGAAGTTGCCGATGACGAGAAACTTCTGGACAAACTGAGACGCTCCGGCGCTTCACATTTTTTTCTCGGTCTGGAATCGCTGGACATACGAAATCTGGAACTGATCGGTAAAAACGTCGTTTCAAAAATCAAGAAAACAAAAACAACGGTTGAGGAATACTATTCGTCACGGATCAAGAAAATTCAGGATTACGGCATTTCCATTCACGGAGCATTCATGTTCGGAATGCCTTACGACTATTTTCATTCACTCGATGATCATTCCGGCAAGAAAATAGCAGAGTTTTGTGTAAAAAATAAGATAGGCATCCAGCCCACCTGTTTGAGCAGTTTGCCCGGCTCGCTTGATTTCATTGAAAGCATGAAGAAGGATGAATTAATTTACGGATCGCCCGGCAGCATGGATTATTTCTGTTCCCTTTCCATCGCTGATCTGACGGAAAGCAACCGAAGACTCCCGGATTCTTTATATAACAGTCCATTGGTTGCCTTCTATACGCTGCATGACACTGTAAAAACAGTCGCTTCTTACTACAACGCCTTGAAATTCGGTTTTTATATGGCCCTGAAAGCATGGAACCATCCAACATCCGCCGGTTCGCTCAGCATGAAAGAACGGGCCATCGATACATTTGCGGGCATGGGATTTCAATTGGGTTCGAGCACCTACCGGGAGCTCTATCAGGATATTGCTCATTCCACAAAATGGCTGAAAGGATCATTTGAAAGATTATATGACCGGGAAAACAATCCCCGGATAAAGAAAATTTTCAACACGTATATAAAGGATTTTTTATGAAATGCTGAGGTTTTTACGCTATTTCGGAGCACAGCGTGACCTCGATTTCATGGATTTCCCGTAAGTCGCCATGGAATGAAAAAGCAAACACCAAACTGAAGTGACGGCGAAAGATATCCTGATGCCATCGACAACGCGCCTTAAATACCCGGCGCTAAAATTCTCTCTTAGTTCATCATCGCTAATTATGATAAGATGAGATCCGGCAATGCAAAACACATTCGCAGAAATTTGATCCCTATTGAAGAGACGACATGACGATGGAAGAACGATACGAGACGGAATATGTTTTTAAATATTGGCTGAACTTTAACAATGTCTTAACCGATTTTATTATTAATATTATCATCTGTCTCCTGATTGCGCTTGCGGTCACCATTATCGGCCCCATTAAAGACTTTCTGACCAATTTTGTGCTGGTGCAATCCATCGGCATTACCGGCAGTTTAACCGTCTTTTTCTCTTTATTGATCTTCAGGCCGCGTTCATGGACGTTATTTTTGTTTATTGCCGGCGTCGCCATTTGCTGCTCGGTGTTTATCGGACTGCAAATCAGCATTTTCATCCTGCAATATTTCTTAAATACCCATCTGGATTTGTGGACACATAACCTCGGCCTTCAGGCTGTTATTGCCGGCATTATCTTTAGCTTTATCGATCTTTATTTTTTTATAACAAAAATAACAACACGATATCATAATACCATGATCGAGCAGGAAAAAATAAGGCGCACGGCCATGGAAAAAGAATATCTTGCCGCCAACCTCAAAATGCTGCAGGCGCAGATAGAACCGCATTTTTTATTCAATACCCTTTCCAATATTTTGAGTCTGATCGATACCAGTCCGCACAAGGGCAAATCCATGCTGCTGGATTTGACGAACTACCTGCGCACGTCCTTATCCCGAACCTTGCCGGAAAAAACAACGCTGTCCCAGGAGATTTCAATGATCAAAGCGTATCTTGATATCCAGAAAATCAGAATGGACGACCGGCTGAATTATACGATTGACGTTCCGGATAGCCTCGGGCAAAAATCTTTTCCGCCCATGCTGTTGCAGCCCCTGGTCGAAAATGCCCTGAAGCATGGCCTGGAACCGAAAGTGGAAGGGGGAGAAATCATCATCCGGGCCATTGAAGAAAATAATGTTTTAAAAATTGACGTGGCGGATACCGGGCTGGGATTTTCCGATTTAGATAAACCCGGGTTGGGTATTGCGAATGTGCGGGAACGCCTTCATTTGCTGTTCGGAGAAAAAGGCCGATTCATCATCGAAGAGAACGATCCCTGCGGCGTGCGGGCAATCATCGAGGTGCCAATCAATGATATATAAAGCCATCATTGCCGACGATGAAAAAGAACTGAGAACATATCTCAAACGAATGCTTGCCGAAACCTGGCCGCAACTGGAAATTTGCGGTGAGGCAATCAACGGCAAAGAAGCGATGAAGCTGATAGACGATTTTGCTCCGCATATTGCTTTTCTGGATATTAAAATGCCCGGTCTTTCCGGCCTGGATGTGGCCAAGAAGATCGCCGGTGTATGCCATATTGTATTTGTCACCGCTTTCGATCAGTACGCCGTCGAGGCCTTCGAGCGGGAAGCGGTGGATTATCTGGTAAAACCGGTGACAAAAGAGCGATTGCTGCAAACGATTCATCGTTTAAAGAAGCACCTTCAATCATCACCGGAACCCTCGGAAGGCCTGACGCAGATGATCACACACGTGCTTGCCGGCTTGCAGGACAATCCCCGTACGGATCGTTATCTGCGATGGATTAAAACGCAACACAAAGACTGCGTTCGCCTGATTTCCGTAGAAGAGATTGATTATTTTCAGTCCGGGGACAAATATACTCTGGTGATGACCGCGGAAGGTGAAGCGCTGATTAAAAAAAGCATCAAAGAATTAAGCCGGGAACTTGATCCGCAAAAGTTCTGGCAAATTCACCGCGGCACAATCGTCAATGTGTCCCGGATTGAAATTGTCGCCCGTTCCTTCACCGGTCGTGGCGTTCTCAAGCTTAAGAACAGACCGGATACCCTCACCGTCAGCCGTCAATACTTACACTTATTCAGGCAGATGTAGTGAGACTCTCTGAAAACGAGCGCAGCGAAGTTTGAAGAGTTAGTCGAACTATCCCCGAAGCGCAGCGGATGGGGATGGCGATATTTAAAGCGTCAATGGAACTATCCCCGAAGCGCAGCGCCTCGGAACAGTGAAAACACACTGGTACCCGGATTGAACTTTCAGATTGCAAATACGCCTCCAATGCGTTAGATAAAGAACAAATTATTGAGCAATAATATCCACATATCAAGGAGCCGGCATGAACGCTAAAAACGCCAAGCAAGATGTACAGGTCAGTGTCGTGATGGGCAGTGATTCGGATTTACCCGTCATGACCGAAGCCGCCAAAATTCTGGAGGAATTCGGCATCGGCCACGAACTGATTCTGACATCGGCACATCGCACACCGTTGCGCACAACGAAATTCGCCATTTCCGCAGCCGGGCGAGGCGTTAAAATCATCATTGTCGGCGCCGGGGCGGCCGCTCATCTGGCGGGTGTCATTGCCGCACAGACGACCCTGCCGGTTATCGGCGTCCCCATTGACGCAACGTCTCTGCATGGTATGGACGCGCTTCTGGCTACGGTGCAAATGCCCGGCGGAATTCCCGTCGCCACAATGGCCATAGGCAAAGCCGGCGCCAAAAATGCCGCCTTGTTCGCCGTACGGTTTCTCGCGCTGGAAGATAAGACACTGGCCGCAAAACTTTCCGCCTACATCAAGAAAATGGCCAAAGATGTGGAAAAAAAACAGGGAAATCTGACATGCCGGAAGTCCTGAAACCGGACCCTGAACATTCGATGGATAGCATTCTTGCCCGAGCGGTGGAAATCCTCGCCGGGGGGGGGATCATCGCCTATCCAACGGAAACCTTTTACGGCTTAGGCGCGGACGCCACCAACCCCAAAGCCATCGAAAAAATTTTTTCCGTTAAAGGCAGAGATTTTAAAAATCCCGTCGCTCTGATTATCGGCCGGAATGATGATATTTATCCTCTGGTCAAAGATATTCCGGAAACAGCGCGAAAACTGATGGCTGCGTTTTGGCCTGGAGCGCTGACCATGGTATTTGCCGCGTCGGATACGATATCGCCGTTACTCACCGCCGGAAGCGGCAAAATCGGATTACGCGTTTCCAGTCATCCGCTTGCCCGGGAAATCGTTCACCAACTGAAAAAGCCGCTGACCGCAACAAGCGCCAATCAATCCGGCGCTCCCGAATGCTCGCTGGCTTCCCAGGTCGTTCAACAAATCGGCGATAAAATCGACGCCGTGCTGGACGGAGGAAAAACCGGAGGTGAAAAGGCTTCCACGATTATTGACATCACCTGCGATCCGCCGGCGATTCTGCGCGAAGGAGCCATCAGCAAAAAAACCCTTGAAGCATACACACAGGTTATCTGATGGAGGCCACGTGAAATAGAGTAACGGTCATTCATTGTTTTAAAGCAAGCCCTGTTTAAAAAATCAAGATCATAAGGACTGAAAACGGAACAACCTGATCAAAATGAAGAGGGAGGCTCAAACCCGGCCTCCCTCTTCCGCAGGGTCATGGGTATTAAACTTTCTGTTTTGCCGTCAACCGATCACACTTTTTTCAGCCGGCAGCTTTTTTTGTAAAGAAAAAATATTATCCTGAATCAATTAAAACCTGTATCTTAATCCCAGGAATACGTTGTTGGTTGTAAATTCAGGGTTGGTATTTCCACCACCCAGGTCACTAAACGTATCAAAGTGCCGATATTTGAGGTCAATATGCCAATTATCAGAGATGTGATAAGCGATACCGGCTCCAATCTGATACGCCAGGCCTGTGTCGTCGACATGCGTAAACCTGTTGACGTCGGCATCAACTTTCGCCACACCGATTCCAGCGGTAATGAACGGTACAATTTTCTTTCCTTTGACAAAATCAAAATAGCCGTTTACCAAAAACGAATATGCTTTGATATCGCCCGTTAATTCACGCAGCCCCGAATCATCATCAACACAATTTTTCTGATAACCGACCTCGCCTTCTACTCTGACTCTTTTATCCAGGGCGCCAATCCGGTAACCGGCTGCCACGCCAATCGCGCCGCCCAGATCTGTTTCTATCCCGGCGGTACGGTTCCTTGTTACATCGCTGTCCGTCAAAAAAGCAGCCCCACCCTGAAGGCTGACATACAATCCTTCGGTTAATTCTGATTTTTTTAAATGTTGTTTCTTCACCGGCTCTGCAAGGGAAACCCCTGAAAGGACCAGCAACATCATCAAACTGAAAACAACCGCAAAAATTCTTTTCATAAAAGCCTCCTCTCTTCATTATTAATATTTTTCCCCGACACGGGTATGCCGTCAGGAAACTCTCATAAAATAACGTGCAGATGTCAATAAGATAGCAATTTGTTCTTTTATGTCAAGAAGATTCGCACGCAAAGCAGTGGCGACGTCTTTTACGATCAGGCACTCATTACGATAGTTCCGATGGCTGTATTGATAAATTGCCAAACTCGGCAAAATAAAATCGAAGCGGTTCCCGGAATGCACCGTTTGAATGAATGGTTAATGTCCGTTTTAGTGCGACAATTTTAAGACAATGACACCCACGATGATGAGACCCACGCCCACATATCTGGCCATGGAAGCCGGGTCGCCATAATGCAGGACGCCCACGAAAAAAGTCCCGGCGGCGCCGATACCCGTCCAGACAGCGTAGGCGGTACCGATCGGTATTTGGCGCTGCGCCAGCCACAGGAGAAAACCGCTCGCCGTCATAAACAACACCGCTATACCGAATCCACTCCACCTCGTACCCGGATTTTCTGCGATCTTTAATCCCACAGGCCATCCGATCTCGAACAATCCGGCAATAATTAAATATATCCAGGGCATATTTGAGCCTTCCCTAAATTCATGTTTTGACGCCAACCGTGCAACAGGCACAGCCTTATTCAACAGAGAGCATGAGACAGCGCTATTTTTTGGGGAAGGCTGTGCTCAATGCTATTATGACAAGATACACCGCGGATTCTTTCAATTCTTTGGGATGGTCATCGAGATATTTGCCTACTATGGCATAAACATCTTTCCTGGTGACGTTTTTGGGAATAGCGAATGCTATGCCATCGAGCGCATCAATCACGCCCTTGACAAATCCCCTGTACTCACCGACCCTATCAACCTTGATAAGGGTGGAAGCGGGATCAAATCCGTTATAGAAATTCTTGTATTCCCGCCAGTTTTTTGCAAGTTCAAAACCATCATCAGAGACAGCGAAAACGGGAGTGGCAGTTAATAATACGAAAACCACGGCTGCGATCAATCGTTTCATCATCGTTCTCCTTTATTTCTTTCTCTCATAAAATCTTACATTTAATCTTTCCGGCACACGGCGGGTTAGGATGCTCGCACGTTCGTCATATCTGATTGAAAGATCGCCGGTTCATGAAGATTGATGATAAATTTCTTCCGCGGGAGCAATGCTTACAGTCCGCGCATGTAATCCGGACGCAACATCCGTTCATCCCTGTTTTTTAAAACCTCATCAACCATCGCTATCATTTTTTGTTTGTCTTGCTGAAGCGTGCCCACAACGGGCAGGTAATTGGACGCATGGGTGCCGACAAACTTCATATGGTCGGCGGTAATGTTTTCAAATATCCATTTCATCTCTTCGAGTGTTTCGAACGGATCCAGCAATTCAAATTGGCCTTTCTGCACCTGACGGTACAAAACAGTTCCCGGCACAGGCGTCACAGTAAGCGCCGCCAGATATTGCGGTTTCATTTCATTACAGATTTTTGCCGTAGCCAGCGCGTGGCGCCGCGATGCCTCCCCTTTTCCCGCCAGCCCCAAAAGCACCATCGCCGAAAGATTGATTCCCGCCGCAACCAGATTCTGTCCCGCCT